>JGI24021J15306_10011205_pt1 | contig 11144 bp, 10 predicted proteins | sample Ectturendosymbi1_FD_15306 | JGI IMG/M metagenome (IMG submission 15306)
TCATTGCTACTTTTATTAGTTGTTGTGACTCAGGCGTCATTTCCACCAAAAGTTCATCACGGATGTTTTTACATATTGCATTTTTCTCTTGTCGTATTCTGTTTTTTGTGTGTCTGGTGAACTGCTGGTCCGAGGGGTTGTAGTCAAGATCTAGCTTTTAAGTGTAGATTTTGGCTGTTAGTTTATTAGTGATCTGAGTTTAGTGCTTGTATTCCATTTTGGCAGTTTCCCGAGGATCTGTCAGACCTAGCCCATCATGCCTGAGAGGAAGAGCGAGTATTTGTCTTTCGGCATCATTAACTTCTCGTCCTACAAGAGCAGAAATCTGATCTCCGATGGCGTTTTCAAGTGGTTCAAATAATTCACTCGCATCAGGCACTGTTCTTTGGAAATAGGTCCATCTGGAAGATAAACCTTTGGTGAATGCTAAGTATGCTGCTTGAGGGTCGTCTTGTGCATATTTTGAGAGTGATTGAAGGTCTTTTTCCCAACTCTCAACCTTGTTTTTAACCTTGTTGAGATTGCTCTCAACCTTGTTGAGATTGCTGAGATTACTAAGATTGCTAAGATCGCTAAAAGTGGTGATTTTAGCGATCTTAGTTATCTTAGCAATCATAGCAATTTTAGCGATCTTAGCATTATGAAATGACCTAATGTCTCCTATGAACTATGAAACAAATGACCTAATGTCTCCGTGACCAAAATGTCTCAGCAAAAAATGACCAAAATGTTTCATTGAAAAAAAAAGTTCTTATTATTTTCTGCTGTCTTTTTAGCTACCGTAGTGATTTCTTGACCTTGGTGCATTTTTGGTGTCATACCACCACTTGTTGCGAACACAAGGGGAGTCATTCTATACCAAATTAACAAATAAAAAAAAAATAACAAGGGTTTTGTATTTCAATGACATTTGGAACACTTGGAGATCTCACTGAAATAATAAGAATGCAAAAAAAAATTTAAAAAACTCCTAGTTTTTAAGTAGTTATGACAGTGGTTCCAAAGGGTAGTTTTTAAGTAGTTATGACAGTGGTCCTAAACCTGGGTTGTATATTTCCACTATCACCACTGCTTGTCTTTGTCTTCTGTATTGCAGGTACGTGAAAAAAGAGTAGATTGCTGACAGTGAAAATGAACCTAGCAACTTACTGCTAAAAATCATCCATACAATTATTATTTTTATCGTATGTTGTTTGAGGCATGGGTCGTGAGGCATTTAGCAAATTCAGATTTGGGTTGTGCTCAAAAAAGTCTGGGAACCGCTGAATTGTGATCACTTTGAAAAATGCCATTTTTGTTTGTTCTGCTTCATTGAAAATGTTAAAATTTTTTTAAATTCTTCTCTGCCTCTTATCACATGAGGCTGAAATTTGCAAGTCCCAAGGAATTCAAAAAGCTAGCCCAAAAGTGCTAAAAGAACTGCTTCATATGATAATAGAGCATTCAATTTGTTTCATACACTTTTTGGAGGCCCAACTTCATGAACCAATAAAAGAAATGGGTCTATAGTTTTAAAGACAAGGATCAGATGTTGTGTGTTGAACCATAATCCTAGTGGCGTTGTTGTGTCCATTCATTAAGCCATATGATAATTAGCTCTGCTTGGTGGCTTTAAACAAGCAGCAAGTTTAACAGGGAGATAATCAAAGAATCACTCTGAAAACTTGGAACGCATTTATATATCTAACTAAGCAGGTATCATTAATGATTTAATAATCCAATAGATAGTGCCACTGTTAATTTCGTAACTGGAAGAAAAAATGAAACAAAAGTATAATCAAAACGCCTTCAAATACACCAGTGATTAAAAAGTTTCAAATACCAATTTAGTTCAGTTTTTAACTCGATCAATGGGGAATTTGTTACTGTTTTTTATCAGAAAGTAGTTGGATATGCAGTAAGGTTTGTGACAGTGCACAATGCAGATTATCCTCAACGTCAGATCTATTTCTTTATTTTCTTAATTTGGACCAGAGTTGAAAATCCTGACTAGCACAAATAAGTAAAAGGGATTAAGATGCAATGAGCTGCTTCTGTTGTTTTAGGGTAACAGTTTTTCATTCCTAGCCAGAATTGTGGATGAAGCTTTTCTTCATATTGTTGCCTTGTTGAAGAATCATCAATCAACTCTAAAAATTCGTCCTGACATTCATCTGGAAGCTTTTCAATGGGAAATATAAATGGATTTCTCACAAAATCCAAGTCTTCATCGCTTGTCTCTGGAAAGTAGCCTATCTCTTGAAATCGTATTGATGGGCTGACAAATGTTTTAAAATAGGAAGTGGCTATAGGTCTGCCGGTGGTGATGTGGTTCGAATAAAATACTGAGTTTGTCGCTGTACTGGCACTGTTGTGGAAGTCGAGTGGACATGTCTAGGTCTACTGTGCGAATGGTTTTCGGTTCAGTTCACACAATGGCACCGTTCATTTTGGTAGTAGTGGTTGCATGTTTCAATCCATTGGACCGATTTTTCTTGACTTTTTTCAAAAGTTTCCAAACTCAGGTTTACAGTTTAGGGTTCAGTATGTTTCTACCAAGTGTAGTGAAGTCTACTGCACACTCATTGTGTATTAGTGTCAGAAGAAGAAACCGTGAACCAGGTTGTCCTCCAGTGTACAATCCATTGACCTCATGGAATGCATGGCCTGATGGTTCTGGATGATGAGACAATGGATTGGGTGCTCAACACCTGCCCCAAGATCTAATGTGGCCAAGCAGTGGTTCGAAGAACTTGCTCAAAAGATGAAGTGTTTAGTTAAAGGTGGTGGATAAATAAGTTTTCAAAAATTGAGGTCTGTTGGCAGACATATAACCACTGCCCTTAAAATATCTTTCTCGGTTTCCTCTGACGTTTTGCTCCTTCTGCTGTCAAGAACCATATCCAGTTTTTCAAACCTTGCACAATTTCTCATTTCGATTTTTCTCTTCCAGCTTTGCAATTTAGTTCTGAAAGCCTTTGGCACATCAACAAATTCAATGACATTGATATTTCTGCTTTGCATCTGTAGGTTGAGTTTGTTAAGTTGTTCAAATATGTCACATAAATAGGCGAGATGAATTGTTCATCATCTAGATAAGAGTAATACTCCATCATGTTTTAAAGTTTACAAAATGCCTTTAATTCTTTTCTAAGTTCAAAGACTCTTTGCGTAACATTTCCTTTGGAAAGCCATTGAACTTGAGTGTAATGAAGAACCACCTGTTGGTCAAAATCCATATCTGCACAGAACATCTTAAACAGCCAGGAATTTAAAGCTCCTCTTTTGATAAAAGTAATGATTTCAATTATCTGATCCTGGACTTTTTTATGCGACTCGGGTAGTGTTTTGGAAGCTAGGGACTGCCTGTGCAACAAGCTGTGAATACCTTTAGTTTTTGGAGCTTGCCTCTTTACTGAACTGTGAAATCCCGAATTACACCCTAACATTGCTGGCACATCACCAGTGCAGCAGCCAGCAAGATTCTGCCATTCCAAGTTCTCACATGCAAAAAATATTGAAACTTTCTGCAGAACGTCTGCTGCTTTAGTAGCTGCTTCAAGAGAGGAGCAACAAAGAAACTCTTGCTTAAATGTACCGTTGCAAATATATTTTGCCAACACCATCAACCGAATCAACTGTGAAAACAAAGTTATGTCTGTTGATTTTTCCAGTTGGATTGCAAAATGACCAAATGGAGCAGTTTTGCTTCGTTCTACTACCTGACTTTTGATATAAGACAAATCCTTGATTTACCTTTGAATCCTTGATTCGCCTTTGAATCGTGTTAAACTGTGGCTAGCTTCTTTCTGCATCTCTTCCCAGCACTACATCAATCATTTTGAAAAGGCAAGGCTTGATTAAAGTTACCCTGATAGTACGTGACTTTCTGGTTTGCTATTTCAAATGTCACTGTTGCGATCGGAAAGGCCCGAGCGGCATGTGCGCAAAGCTTTGCATTGTGGCAGCAAGCAACAAGAGAGTTCTCATGCCATGATCACTCTATTATTGCTTGCTCACGCCACATATATATTGTTGTTCTTCGCGCACATCCTGTTCGTGGTGAATAACACATTTAACGCAAGGCCAACGGAGAGGTTGGAACACCACTAAATAAGATGTGTGTAGCAGTTTGTTGTTTCTTAGACAAAATTCACCAGAAGAATCCAGTTTAATCTTTCTCAGTACTTTATCATCGTGTTTGAAAAAGCTTTTGTCCTTATTTTTGCTTCGCAGGTGCAAATTTTCTAAGTGTTGCTTAAAATTTACTGGTCTGATTGAGTCCTTGGAGATTATTTTATTACAAAGTACATGCAAAGGTTTATCTTCATTGCTTACCATGATCGATGTAAAACCAAACCGCATATAAGAATCATCATATTTTCGTTTTTTGAAACTCATGTTGCTATATGCTGCTAGTTGGTTGAAAGTTTAAGGCTGAAATCTGCTCAAGACAATAATGTGCTTGACTAGAAATTTAATTTCATTTCACCCATCTGCTCATCAATAACAACTTTTTCAAATATTGCAAACCTCCTGTTTCTCTTTTTTGATTATCTGTTATGACTATTAGCCGAACTACTGAAAGCAGGAAAGAGTCTGCAGGAGTATCAGGATTTTATAAGACTAAGTTCTAGAAAGGCTGCAATTTTCCTTCAAGTGTGATGATAACCTTCATGGACGAACATCTCTCAGGGTGTGATGCAAAAATTAAAAAATAAATCTCACACACACCCTTGCTACAGAATGAAACCTGACAAGCGTACAAGACACATGCAAATTACTGAGGTGCTCGGTTGCAGTCTTCCTAGAAGCTTCTTGAATTCTAGCCTTGGAAATTTCTCAGAAATAAGGGAAAAAGGCCTTCACTGAACATGGGAGCATTTAGGGTGTGATGAGCACTGGGTTTTTATTTTTGCTGAGACATTTCGGTCATTTGTCCAAAATAGCTTAAAACCTTGTGTCATTTTTTCATTTTGAGAGATTTGTTACGGCTGTAAAAAGCATTATGACAGAAGTGACTTAAAATTTTTTTTGTCATTTCAAAAAAATTCGATCAATGACCGAAAAACCAGGTGGCATACTGGAGAAGTGACTTTTTGTCTCTGTCTCAGCAAAGTGACGCTTTGCTTGTCTTGACCATTTTTGAACCAATTTGTTTTTATGCGTAACAATGATAAGGAACTGCATTCTTGGGCCATCATGCAAAGATAATTAGCAAAAGTCTTGGCCATGTGTTGCTTCAGAATTCAGACTGAGCCAAGAACAGTTACTAAAATTTAGTGCAATTCATTTTTGCTTCATTATTTATGACTTCAGTGTAGAGCTTGAAACTTGCAAAAAACTGACTGATATTTGTTTCGTAAACATTTTTTTGTGCCATTGGTGTCTTTTACTTTGTTTGCAGTAGCTAAATATTTCTTCAAAAACAATACTTTGATTCAACGTTTTTTGCTTCCGGGTTTTCAAATTTGGATTGTTTTTGTTATGAAAATTGCTTTGTGTGATTGGAATTTTTGCTTTGGTTTGTTTTTTCATCATTATCAAATATACACACTTTTTCGTCATTAATGCAAAATGCATGTGTTTAGTCATTTAATGAAACAACTTCTTTCTTGATTGATTTACGGCTGCCTGGAATAGGAATGCTGGCGTAATGGTGACAGATAGCAAATGTTCACAGTTATAAGGTGAAGCAAAGTTTTGGGAGAACTCAAAAATATTTTTTATGATTTAATCAGATTTGTTAAAAAATATAATATTTATGCTCATGGTTTTTTTCAAGGAAAATGTGAGGTACCTGGTACGGACCTGTAGGGACCCGATGATAATTTTCGCTGATGCTAGGGACCTGATTTGCAAATGTAGGGACCTGAATCGGGTCCCTAAATCGCCTTAAAAAAACCCTGTTTATGCAAGAATGCTTTCCTGCTTTTGTATGTTTCTTCACTTGAAAAACATTTCTGTTTACCCGTACGCATACTTGCAGGGAAGATGATCATGTGAGTGCTTTTTTATGTTTTCGTTGGAAGTCAAAAGAATATANGAAACTTTTCAGTTAGACTTTTGCTNAATCTCTTATGGTGCACCGTGTGATTTTTAAGGAACTTATATTGTTCAGAATCAATTGTTCTGCATCACGCTCCAACTAGTGCAAACGTGGGTTGCTTCCGTTTAGTACTGGCTGTTAGCGCGAATATTTAGATAATGCAGATGGTGCATTTGCTTTGCTGATATGACTGCAGTGTGTTGCAGGGCTATTTTTGCCGACAGCAGTGTATGATGAGGGTAAAGCTTCGTGGTCCATCGGCACATATTTTTTCGTTCTTGACGACCACCGATGCAGAAAAGATAAAATAGTTAGTACCCTTGTGATAACTGAGCTTGGAGTACGCTCACTTCTCAGGAATAACTGCTCACGTCATAATGGCGTTTGTTAAATATTAACTTATTCATGTGGATTGGCAGCCATTACATCAAAAGTTCACTCACAAACATTTTTGTTCCTACTTGAATTCACAGTTTTCTGATACGTCGGCTTTTCCCGTTGACGTCATGTGACGCAAACGTTCGGCGTGTACGTTATTACTGCCTGTAATTCCGTCCATTTTATTGTTGCAACAGAATGGATCTTGGAAGTTTGAACAAACACTGGTTGTATTTCCAGTTTGCTAACGCATGCAACTCATACATATCATCAATGCATTGGCAGAAAATATCTTTGAGAGCCGTGAAGGTCTTTGTTTTCATGTCTTCTGCCAAACGGTGCAAGGCAGTGATATCAAAGCATAAACATGTCTTTGCAAATAGTCTCTACCACTTTTTCTCCTTACCCGCACAAGTATTGCTGTTGAAGAAAGCTAAGCTTAGCTTAAAGCATAAGCAAAGTGATGTTTTTTGCTTCCAGTTTCTCAAACTTTGTAATACTGCTGAAAAGTATATGGCATGTGGAGTAATAACTTGTGAAGTCTATTTTGTAGGAATTTCTGGGCTGAAATTTGCTGCTTATTCTGTTTATATCGATTTGTGCTGCTAGTTTTATCCTAATCTTTGTTCTTTTTCATTGATCTGTTTGCCGATGCTCTAGAAAGCAACAGCAACAAATGAACGAGCAATGCTTTTCTGAATTTTTTCGACATTCGTCATCACTCATGTGACTTGCGCATTGCTTTTACTGACGAGCATTTTTCTTTCCGTTAGTAAATGGTAGCCAAAATGAACTCCTTTCAATTTTTTGCTTCCATTAAATTAGATGCAATCGTAGTCTCAACTGGCTATAAAACGTTTACATCTCTACAGAATTGGAAAAGAAAAACGTTCATTTACACCTGACTTCGTGACTATTTGTGGATGGTTTTCTCCACTGAGCAGCAAAAGATTCATGTTTTATTTTCTTCTTGTTCAACAAATTGAAAATTTTGAGTTTGGGTGCGGTGGCAATGGTGCTGCAAACTTGAACTTCATCACTCTCGTTTGCGCAGAGCACCGACAAAGACTGAAAACAACCACTTCGGTTCTGGACCCTAGGATGCGGTATGGTTAGTTTACTTGATAGGCGCACAACCATTGTGTTGTTTGTTTTCCCAGATGGCCAGAAGTGGGGATAAATCGACGGTTTACCAATTTGAGGCTAAGGTTTTGCAAGATCTTAGTGTGTCTGATTATGGCTTAAATTTCCCAAGTAACGGATTATCTCCAACGAAACCCGCGGAGGGAATTATTGTCCGTCCACTCTCGTCGGACGACTTCGATAAAGGTGGGTTGGTGCGGACTGTCCAGGTTCTGCTGCAACCGATGTACTGTAGATGAATACCATTGCTGCTAAGAAAAGTTTCAACGCGCACGACTATTAGTTCTGCGCTTCTTGCGCGTATTAGCATAATTACTTTAATGGGAGTACTCACCCTTACTTGCCTTACGCAGGGTTTACTGAGGTTCTGGCTCAACTAACGAAAGTGGGAGAAGTGTCTAAGGAAGATTTTTTAAGTAAGTAAATTGCAATTTGCGCATTCTTCTGTAAACGACAATCGTTATTTTTCAGTCTCGTCGCTTAAACTGATTTATAAACTTTAACAAAATCGCTCTGAGAGAGAGACTACTAAGGGTTACATTCAGTGTTGGTGCTATTGCGATCGGAAAGCCCGAGCGACAAGTGCGTAAAGCTTCACACTGTGGCAGCAAGCAACAATAGACATCACCCGACGAGATCACCCTATTATTGATTATTCGCGCCACGTATGTATGGTTGTTATTCTTCGCGCACATTCCTTTCGTGGTGAATCGCGCATTCAACGCAACGCCAACTGAGAGGTTGTAACATTGTCAATTAGTTTATTTCCACTGTAATCGCGATAACACATCTGCAAAAACTTTCCATTTTAATAACGACATAACTTCACAAAAAGTTCGATTAATTCACAGTTACTTGAGTGCCCAGTTGCAAAGGGCAAAGTTTAGAATCAGGCGCATGTTCACGCCTTGTCTGCATCGAAATTTTCGAACGAGTTATTCCATATATTTGATCAACATTAGCAAGTTTTTTTCCACCTGAGACAGTTTGGTCACTTGTCCCATAGTTGTATTAAACCTCGCCCTAACGGTATTCATTAGCTTACCTTTTTGGACGTTATGACCGAATTGACTTAATTTTATTCGGTCATTTAAAAAACATTGGTTTATGTTTTCGGTCGTTTAAAAAAAACATCGGACTTAATTTTCTTCGGTCATTTAAAAAAAAAATCGTTTTTTTCGGTTTGTGAACGAAAAAAACCCCGAACATCGGTGATCAAAAAGAAGCTTGTCCAAGAAGACGGTGCTTCTTTGTACAAAAGAAGATCCTGCCAATTCATTCTCACACGAAAAAACTGATCTTGCCCTCTCAAACCTTATTACATTAGAGTTGGTCGAACATGTCAGTACAAAGACTGCATTTCGCAAGTTCGCATTTTTTTTTACCAGGTGAAATAATTTATATTGGAAGCAACCAGAAAAGTGACTGCTCTTCTTGTGCTCCTTTGCAAACCTGCCTTTGTTGCGCTCGGTTGTAATAGAGACAGTTTTCTAAAACACAGTTCGCTGATCGTCGTTTCAGAATACACCGTCCTCTGACTCCATGTCTCGAAGCTTGCAGTCCGTGGTTAAACCATGTATTTTTCTAGAAAGAACATTTTAAGATTTAAGTTGGAATTTAAGCGTTTGTTGAGCTCACCTTCGCTGAGTGTTACAGTGAAGTTGGATTGCCTTGATCGATGGGCACAAGGAAAATAAAACAAAAAGGTTGACAAAATTGGACGTAATTCAGTCATTGTGAAAATCGATCGTGTTGACGACTTTAATTGCTTTTTTGCAGAAAGTTCATAAGAAAGTGACTAGAACCTGGCGACTGGACTGGTAGCACACAAAAAGTTCGTCCGACACAGAAATAATTCAAATCTGTTTGTGAAGAATTAGAATAGGTGGAGGTATCTCTTTCGATTTTAGTCTTGATCTCCGAGGTTAAGGTCTCTGCTACAGTCCATCAAACCCAGAGCTTAACTCCAATTGTCAAGCATTGTTTATTGCAACACGGCATCCGTTTTCAATTTTTCGCTTGTTAGATAGCTTCGAAGAAGAAATCATGTTAATTAAATATGTCGTGTAGCAGCTGGTCAATGATTGAAATACAGCTATCTCAGTTACAGTAATTCCATTTTAAAAATCCGCACGTAAAAGTAAATTACCAGAGATTTGCTAAAGTGTAGTTAATTACATTCAATTAAGATTGACTTCATCACTGATCACAAAAGATTTCAGGGGATATTTTGGCGATTGCCACATTTATCATCAGGTTTATTTTGTGGTAATTGGCAGGATGGGTAGGAAGACATTGAAAACATCGTTTATTGTCTCTTTCCCGGATCAACGCAGAGTCGATATACTAGTTACTTCAGAATACGTCATGGTGAAACGTTTTTTATCTCACGTTTGTAACGAATGTAGAGTTCTTATCTTCCACTTAAGGCGAATGTCCGTGGTTGTCTTCTGCGTTTTCGAGTGAGTCGTCGCTCAATTCTACAATATTACCAGGTTTTTTAAAGGTGTTTTAGGAATCCGATTCGGGTCCCTAGAGTCAGAGAAAATTATCATCGGGTCCCTAGAATCAAAGGAAATCGGGTCCCTACAGGTCTATACCGGGTACCTAACATCTTCCTTAAAAAAAACCCCTGATATCACAGAACGATTTGAGAGTACGAGGAGGAACGGGAGCTACTACACATTGGTCATTGAAGATACCGAGGCCGACGAAGGCCGGGGCCGAGTGATCGGTACCGGTACTTTGGAGATTGAGGAGAAATTCATCCACTCCTGTGCCCTGGTAAAAAGAAACGTGTTAATTGCGTTGGGAACACACGTGCTTCTGTGTGATCTGGTGCTTAGGCTGGCATATCGATTCTCGCGGAGCATTGAGTGAGATATAACTTTATTTTCTAGTGTCCTTTCCGTTTAATATCACAAATCGACTAGTACAAACAACTGTGACAGATCCCATTGGTTCTGTCACTAAAGACCAAACACGTATTTACATATTGACTGATGAGTGTTATCTGCTGATGTGGTATTGCTGATTAACATGATCCAACAATCACGCATCAACTCACGATCGTGATCAAGCGATCACACGTGAAAGAAAAACTCTACATTGCAAATATGTGAAAATATCGCGTTTTTGCTGATTTGCAACTTTACCCAAAAATGAGGTCGGGTTGATGGTCGTGGATCTTGCGTATATTCTGCATGGTGCATGCTGCTTACAGTTTGTCGAATTGCAGTAAAAGCAGTTTCGTAAACGTGAGCGTGTTTCCGTCATTGTTAAGTACAATCACGTTTCGATTGCTCTCGAGTAGCACCAAAGCGAATACTCGTTGTGCAGCCGCTATCTTTAAACCAAAGCTATTCGTGTTTCTTTGCCCTGTATTAAATGTCAATGTACCCTTCAGGGGATGGGGGGCTGTGGTGCCCAGGTCTTATAGAAGAGTCTGCTTGTTTCCGCAAACAGCAGCTGGCGTGTTGGCGATCGCGGCGACACTCGCTAGTTCCGGCAACAATCACCCGCCGCTGACGACGATTCATGACTATTGTTTGCTGTAACAATGCTTCATTGTTGATTGCAGAGAGGGAGGGTGGAG
>JGI24021J15306_10011206_pt1 | contig 11144 bp, 8 predicted proteins | sample Ectturendosymbi1_FD_15306 | JGI IMG/M metagenome (IMG submission 15306)
GGATCGCCGTTCGTTTTTCGAACATTCTGTTCTTGGTTCCAACTGATTTCAAAACGCCTTTTAGTGAGCCGAGGGTTTTGAAATGTGTGTTGCTCTCAGAGGCGGATCCAGGGGGGCGATTGGGGCGATCGCCCCCCTAAAACCAACGAAAGTTACTTTGTTTTCCATGATTTTGCACAATTCCGAAAACAGTATTCGCAATATAATTCGGAAAACACTATCCGTAATAAGACTTTACTACCAAATATTACTGAAATCGCATCCCCTAACCCTACGGTCCGGTTCCGGCCCTGGTTGATCTTATCTTGATACAAAGTTATGAGGTACATTATGGCAAACCAAACCGTACCAAACGACTAGCTTCAGGCTATGTGGAGATGAGCATAGCGGGTCGCGTTTTACAGAAGATAAGATAACAGTGTGTCTACAGTAAACATAGAGCCTTCAATTCTCGATACGGGGAAAGAATCACTGCAAAGCCAACTTTGCAGAATGTCTGAAACATGTTGAAGCAACAATAAATATGAAATCCTCGCTAAGCAAGAGAAATTAAAGTTTTTCGCCGAAACAAACATCGAATGTGCCTCAGGCGCTTTCCTTGAATGTCTCTGATGCTGCTGATACTTGTTCGGCGATTCTCATCGGCAGCGTGTTTGTTATCCACGAAACAGGGGTTTATCATTCGCACTGGCCCACCACGAGTATGCCATCCGCACAACAGGATTTTTCAATTCGCACCAGTGCCCATCGCCACACAGGTTGAAAAGCACTGGTTTAACTTATGTAAGGAAACAGCCTACGAATTCTTGGTGTATAGCAGGGGTCTCAAACATGCTGCCTGAATTTGGCCCGCGAGGTCATTTTGTGCGAACCAGGACGCTTTTTGGGAATTTTTATATAATTAACATTTGAGTTATTTAGTTTATTACAACTGGTAAAAGATAATATTCCATAACAAACACCCAGACGGCGTTTTATGTACAGTACCTCAAATAGGATGACAGAGCAGTGACGGATCCAGGGGCTGCAAATTGAGGCAATTGCCCCCAAAACGTTTGTGGCATCCCGTTAAATAGCGCCCCTTTGATATAAAAGCGCCCCTTGTTGTAACCTATCGATATAGAAAGAGGGATTAGAAAAAGTCTGAAGCAGAGGTTCTGAAATTTTTTCAATCGCGTCACCTTTTTGGAGTTAGTCACTGATACTCGCGCCTCACCTAACCTCAAAAACAACAAAATAACAATTTAAAAAGTGAAGTATCGGCTCCCACTGAAGAGACCCGGGGATGGCATCACAACAGCAAACTTTGCAAATCTCTCGTCGGCGACAAACGAACATAAAGTCCTTCCACAAACAGGGTTTCTGGCCAAACCTTGAGCTTGAGGTGATGCTTTGGATTGGTCTATCAAGATATTTTTTGCGAAACCTGGTCGTACAAAACTAGAAAAAAAACTACTTCAACAACTTTTTTTGTAAACTCTCAGAAAAGTGCTGCCCAACAGCATCAGTTTGGCAAAAACGACATTCATACTAACAATTCTCCAGGCGATTTTTTTTAATAGCCAAGTTTCAACGGCACTGCCAGCGGCACTTGCTTGTTAGTACCATACAAGCTGCAAATATGAGAGCAGGAAACCGCGTCTAACCATTAACGACCGTGAGAAGATTGGCAAGATCGTAAAAGCGCTAACGGTCAATCTGTACAATGCGATTAATTGTACCGAAAAACACCATTCAAGAAGCATTCTGCTTTGGTCAGTTGCTACAAATTGAACAAACATTTTCCAACTTATATTTTGTTTTGGAGTTCAGTCGAAAAATCCACGGTTAGTTTATTGCTCACTCAAATTTTGATGAAAGCGCTGAGGCTGGATTTGTACGTCCGCGTCACCGATAATCATAACAACTCATTTGACCGGGCAGAAAACTGAACAAATGAAATTGTGAAAAATGAGACACGCTGATGAACGAAATTTTCAGTGAATATTATCACGGAGACTTCAACTTCTCTGCAGACACTGAGGTTACCGGGACATAAACACATATCAGAAATTATGTGTCGGTATTGAAAAATATCCACCAAAAGTAACAATGTGTGTTATAAAGAAAGCGTTTGGCATACATATCACATATACAGACGAATGTAGAAAAACGCAACGCTACTTTTATTAAACACATATTTTCGATGATTGCTTATAACGATCAGCTGAACGGAATTTTTTGCATCTGTCTTTCAAATGATGGTTACCACATTAGAACACTTAGTTTAAATCAGATCTAAGCAACTATTTTACTGTACTTCAGGCTTTGAAAAACAAGTTATTTTTCAAACAGTAATATTCTTGCGTTGTTTGTCCACTTTTGCACTCTTGTTTTAGCCCTATACTTAAAGCTGAAAATTCTTGCGCAGCAATATAGTACAGGCGAAAATTTGACAAAAGCGCTTGCACCGTTTGTACAGTATGTCACAAAACGATCAGCTGCGTTCCAGAACGCGACAGAAAACTTCTTGCTGTGCCCGCTTTCGCTGGGAACAACAACTCTCTATCGACCGCCCGCGTCACCTTTCTCAATTTGCTTCGGTGAACCATTGTCAGTCACCACTTGACGAAACAGCAGTCGCGCTTGCCCGCCCAGGAAGAGCCTAAGGATGAAGGCGATTTCAGTTGATGTGGTGCTGCTATGTGCGTATAGCGGCAACATTAATGACACTCAGCGCATTAATCAAAGACACGCTCAAGAAGTGAAGGAAATACCTGAGTGCACTCGTAAAAGATAGGCCAAGTGCTGCGAAGCGAATACGGCTTTATTCAGAAAAGCCACAAGAGGATCAAAATGTTATCTTTGTTCAACCGTCTGCCCGAAGACTAATATTTCTGTGATGTCAAGCCTCATTTTAAGTTAGTTCCGAGATATGTTCGGCTGATTACTCAAACTAATACAACCAGATCTTTTATAATGTTGTAAAAAAGAACTTCAGAAGAAAAGTTGAACTTCACTTTAAATTTGAAAGAAATATATTTGTAAAAATCCGAAGAAGTGTTTGTCAGTTACAACATATATTTGCCTTTCCTTTTACAGACAGGGTTTCCTCATATTTAACTGAACGCAGTAGAGCAGATCTGCGTTTTTTCGCCGAGACATTTCGATCACTTTTTTGCTGAGGCATTTTAGTCACTGAGACATTTCGGTTATTTTTCGCACAATTGTATCAAAACGCGCCGTAACAATGTTCATTAGCCTATATTTTCAGATATTCTGACCGGAATGACTTAATTTTTTTCAGTCATTTCAAAAACATTTTGGTCAATGACAGAAAAAAACAACAGGAGCAGATGCTAACTGACATTTCTTCATTAGCATAAAAAGATCAAACCTCAAAATCAAACAAATATTTCAAAACTATGTACATGTGCCTGTATCCATATAAAAGTACAAAACACAAAACAAAAACTAAACTGAAAGTTACGAAATTTAATATTTAATACTTTTCGTATGAAACCAAAAACCAAAGAGGTTGTTTTATGCCATAAGGTTTGTTGAATTGTTTTGTCAAAACCAGGGTTGCGGAGTCGGAGCCGGAGTCGGAGGTTTATGGGTGGAATCGGAGTCGGATTCCTAACAACACTGGGAGTTGGAGTCGGATTTTTTTGTCCGACTCCGACTCGGGATGTCCAATTGGATCATTTTTTACATCACACTCTTAGATAGGGAATTCCTGTTGAAATGGATCAGTTTTCTTTGAAACTTTTGTTGAAACAGAGATTTCTTGCTGTACACCACGATTTCCATTGATTTTAACAGACAAATTTCATTCTTTTTATGTTAAAGAGTCGGGAGTTGGAGTCGGAAATTTGGGCAAGGCGGAGTCGGGAGTCGAAGTCGGAAAGTTTGGAAAGGTCGGAGTTGGAGTCGGAGTCGGATATTTTACCTCGGACTCCGCAACCCTGGTCAAAACGATTTTCAAATATTCGTTTCAATGATGCTTCTTTGGTAAGAGGAGTGTTTACCTGAACACGATGCCGGAAATCAAAGCTCCGAGGAGGGGAGCAACCCAATAAATCCAATAATTATCCCACATTCCTGAAACCACAGCTGGCCCAAAACTCAGAGATGGATTCATACACCCTCCACTTATTCCGAAGCTGTACAAAAAAACAACAACAAATCATCCAATCTCTTTGAGGGCAGGCAGACTATTAAAACGGGCATTTCAACTAATGGATGCGAAAATTATGACTTCTTATGACTACTTTTAATCAGAGATATAAGCATTGGCGTTTGAAGGGGTGGGCCAACGCCACCCCTGGAATTTTAATTTTGATATATTTCTATAAACATTTTAGTAGAAAAATGCTTTTCTCTCTTAGTTTAGGAGTTGGTAAAATGAAATTTCACTACTGTTGGCCCCCTGGAAAAATCCTTTTAGCCGCCTACTGGAAAAATCGCTATTGCTTCACCATGGAAAAAATCGTTCCGACGCCCATGGGTGTGGGATGCTATTGAGCTTGTACAGGGGCTCAGTGACAGATGAAAACTTCAAGTACAGCTGTTAGTTGTTTATGTTTGTTTATCTGTCACAAGTACCTGTCAACTGTTGTAAGCAAAGCAGTTCAAGAAAATTTTAATACTGCAGAGAATTCAGTTAAGGTTTCTGTTAATTTTGCTAACAAAGACTGAGCCAATGCATTTTTCAAAGACGTTTTCTTCAGAAAAAACAGCCAAAAGACAAAAATTCAAAGGATAAATATGTTGAATGTTTCGCCAGCAGCTATTTTCATCGTATGCAAACGCTTCAGCGAAATACAAATCATCATCATTGTTTTACCAACAACTGCTTTTGCATTAAAAAATCGTTGAGTACAAGTTATCGAAGTCAGGTACACCTTACACATAGTTCATCCTACAACATTTACGTTTGTCAAGATTCTAAAAAACTGTTTTTCTTGTAACAATATTTGTAACGTAAGTTGTTCTGTTTGAGAAAACGGCTGACATACCTTGCTAGGATGTCAATCAAAATAGCAAATCCAATTGCGAATGCGGCGTTTACGGAGCTTAGCTCTACTGCAGCCATGAGCACAGCCATTGTGAGCAGAATGGAAGTAATGCACTCCATAAGAACTCCCTGGCCGACCGAAACTCCCATTCCCAGAGCAAAAGCTCCTGTGGCATCGCCGTTGGCCACCTGCACAGTGTCTTTGTGAAAACCTCACCAGAATTTGCTTCAGATTTGCTTCAATTATTGGGCATTCCCATAAACTTTCTTCAAATATATTAACACTCAAGTGTGCAAGGTTTTTTTTTATAAAAGATTGAGAATATAGCAAATCGGGATAGCTAGCTGAAGCAAACTTCACTTTTGTTTATTTTGTTACGAGGAATCGCATGCGATTAGAACATTGTGCCTAATTTCATCAGAAATTTTTCCTCATAATACTCATCTCCACCAAACATAGCTCATATGTCTGACGCTACCATTTCTTTGTTTCATAATTGCTAATGATAAACCTTATTTTCAAACTGAAAAGATGACTACTAACCATTCTTTGGCTGAAAGATAAAAACGAACTCGTGCCAGTAAATGCTATTTGACAAAACGTGAGATGAATGTAGGAGTTTTGCTGGAAAAAGACGCCTGCTGCTCCAATTTGACGTTATGGTTTAAATGTCACCCAGAGCAATACTGAAAATACTCACAGAATTTATAAATGAAATGTTTTATTATGTGGAAATCTCTAATCTACACAGGTCATGATTTTTAAGAAATATCATATAAGTTACTTGCAAAACAATGTCTTGATAGATTTCATCGTTTGGTAGTATAAGTGATATTGAAGAACAACCAGATGTTCAACAATTGCGTCATCTGGAAAAAGTAGCGGAAATATTTTTCGTTCACAAGGTTTTTCAAAGGTCAAGCTACAAATCTTTTTGAGAAAAACCTGTTCCTAACTGATTGAATACAGATTGGTACATAACCCTATTGTTGGCAAGCAGAGCAAGTTTAACAGAAATGGAAGTTCTTTAAGACAACTGTAAAAAATTCAGAAGATCCTGATTTAACAGCTGATTAAAATACCCGTTAGGCACTAGACTAAATCCCTGCTTTCGTAAGGATGTTTATTAAACAAGCAAAACATCTTCCGCTCGTAATTCCAACGTAGATATCCTTACGTAGGCAAGTGCAGCTCCAGCCAACGACCCACACAACTGTGAAGCAAGGTAGAGGGGTACCATGAACCACTTGATGCCACCTCCAATAAAAACCGCGAATGTGACAGAGAAGTTGACGTGTGCTCCACTGCAACAAGATACGCTGCGATCAGACATTGTGAACATGTGGAAAAGTCCATTATCATTGAAAATGTCTTCACAGGCTTTTTTGCCGCATGCAAAAAAGTCATATAAATACGGAAGGTTAAAACGAAACAAACGTGGAACCACATTCACCTGTAAATATTTGATTTACATAATATATAACAATCATTGCATGTACATGATGTGGGCATTGCAACTGGAAAATACAAACAAACAGAAGTTCAGAGGTCAGACGAACCAGCCGAGTGCAATATCAAAAAAATAACTCTTTAGTCAAGACTTGGAAAGAGTGACAATTGACAAGATTACCCTGCAGCAATCTGCTACACGTGAAATGGAATTGCAGTCATTTGGACAGTTCCGTATCACAAGCTGTTGCGAACGGATGTATTTGAATGGGTCATGACGCTGCAGTGAAGAAGCGACTAATTACTCAGATGTTGCGTAATTTGTAAAACTTCCTGCGATTCGTCGCGTGTGATTTATTGCTGATCCATGCACGCGATTGCTGTTTGTTCTGGTGTAGTGGAACAAATGATTGTACGTTTTACAGCCATACAGCAGACGACATACTGCATCTGCAAAAAGCTATCGATGAAAAAACGTTTAATAGCATCCTTAACAGGGCACAGTTTCCCAATACTGTGTGTGGGACAGGGCTTATAGCACAGGAGGTCCTCATGGTGAATTGCCACCGAATGCAGGGGCAGTTCAATATGCAATGACATAATCAGGTGTCTTTCGCACGATTAAAATTCCACCATGCGAACATTAGCGCAGCACTTAAATCGTGCGCACAAGACTGCATTTCAGGTTGCTGAGTGTGCGCACGGGTTGCTGAGTGTGAGTGTGCGCGCGAGATTTGTTTGAGGCCATTCGTTTTTACGATGGCTGAGACATGATTATGGAACAAATTTTCTAAATCACCCCGTGCGTTTGCTGTAACAAAAGGTCTGACGCGTTTTATCTATTCATTTGCACGAGCGTGCTGTTGGCACAATAAAATAAATAACAACAAAACTAGAAAATGGCTTTCAAAATCAAATCGCGTATCACATTGAGTTGCGAAAAACAAATAAGCCAAAGGCAGTGTTGCACATTCAAAAATCCGAAGTGGAAAATTCCAAATGTCGCAGCGATTTTTCTTTTGTCAGAATTTCCGACTTCTTGTGGTCGATTGGTTCGCAGTTACCATCCATTTCATTAGACTGGACACTGTCCAGTGATATTAAATACACCCTTATGCAAATCCATTGAAACAAAGCATTTTTTCAAAGGAAAATCCTATTCCCTGCACTCAAGGGCCATTATGAAGTGTGTATAGGCATTATGATGTCAACTGTCAATGAATAGTCAATTTTATCAGGTGGCTGATCATTTTCACTACAGTATTGCATCCAGATTCGAGAAAACTTATCTTTTGAATTAACTTTAAAATATTCGCAAATCAACCGCCGTGCAAGATGGACGTGACATCCAGGAAACGTACGAAGATCGTAACTTTGCACGGACACACAGCTAAGACGTATGGAGAGTTTGCTGCAGTGGTTGGTGTGAGTCTAGCAACTGTCAGTCGTGTCATCAAGTTGAAACAGGATACTGGATCAGTTTCTCCTAAACGCAAAGGGCAGTGTGGTCATAAGAAGAAAACCACTCCAAGAGACGATGCTGAATACTTATTCCGACAATTGCTGAATACTTACTCTGACAACGTAAAAATGATACCCGCAAAACGAGCTCCACGCTGAACACGGATTTGAAGAAAAAAGATATCCAAATCAGTTCCTCTACAGTTCGCAGACGTGTCACGCAGTTCGTCGAAATAGGCTACTAGCAGACCAGTGAAAAAATCAGCTTTTACCAAAGAAATGAAGAAAAACGATATAACTGGGCAAAAGAGTACAAAAATTGGACAAAACAACAGTGGAGCAACGTCGTTTTCAAAATCGTTTTCATTCAAAATTGTTTTCGTACAGGGTCAGAGAAGTCAACACGTTCGAAGATCAGCCAAAGAGAAGATTGGCTATAGCCCCACATACAGTAAACCAGTTTGTTACGCACGCGCAGAATAGGACGTTTTGGGGATGATTTAGTTACTACTGTGTCGGATGCCTTCAGCCAATCGAAGGAATGATTCACACGCCACAATTTATAATTCTTCAAAGAAGAGTTGTTCTAGTACTGGAAAAGAAGTATGCTAGTGGTTCCGAGATCTTTCAACAAGATCTTGCCCACTGTCAGTTTTCACACATCTAAAACGGTGAAGAATTTCATGACAGAGAAGAATATACCGATTCTTGATTGGCCCGGGAATTCTCCGGAAGCAAACCCGATTGAGAATTTGTGGGCCATATGAAAAAGTCGACTTCGTGCTGTAGACAACGAATACAGAAAAGCTCATTCAAGCTCTGATTCACGTATGGTGAAGTTATCTGAAAATTATCAGCGACTGCTCAAAACCGGCAGACTCCATGCCAAACCACTTTAAAAATGCTGCTTAAAAATGAGGAGGTCATATTCGTAACTAATGTGCCTGCGTGTGAAGTTTTATAACCAGTTACCAGGCAAAATATAAATGATTGATTGTTGAGCTTATATTCGTTGCTTGTTTCAGTTAATTTGCACAAGGGTGTACTGTAATTTACGAATCCCACTTAAACTGAATCTTAAGTTCTCTTCAAAGCAGGACAAGCCTGTTGTACACTGCCAATCAGTACCAAAGACACTGAAGAGCCACAAAGACAGATATTGTTTTGAAGTACCCTTTGCGAAAAAGATCACCTTGTTGGTTACAGGGTTTGAAAACCTGTTTCACGAAAAAAAATTAATTGCATCCGCAGCCTTGCTGTCAAAGATTAATTGCATGCAAGTTGATGTTAAGGAAATGCAAGGCCTTTTACACAGCTTCCGCAATCGCATATAAAACATTCGTTTTGGCCACACTTAGCTTGCTCTTTTTCAGTTTCCAGAACAGACGCTGCCCAATTCGAGGTTTACCAGACTGTTGTGCGCGTTTCCATTCACTTCAGGTATCTGATATTTTTCTCGACTCATAGCTATAGGCTTAAAACGCTGTCGTGGTTTTCTGTGATGAGAAAGTTTGGCACACTCTCTCAGAACTTGTTTGTCAAATGCGAAGTAACTTTCCTCGTTTGACAAACAGCGTCATGTTGAATTTATGTATTCACAAAAAATTTGTAAATTTTCTTTTTATCCATGTAAATTTTCTTTTTTATTCACAAAAAATTTGTAAATTTTCTTTTTTCATATGTAAATTTTCTTTTTTCTTTTTTATTTTATCCGCAGCTAAATTTACATTTGCGTAACCGCAGACCGACCTGATGTGACCGATCAGGATGACCATGACGGCCACTGTGAGTCCATCGTTAATAGCAGGAAGAAGTGGATTATGGTAGCCTCCACCCTGAACCAATCCAATCGTATGGGCTGTCGAACAATGCAGAAAAGCGAAAATCAGTTGACCCCAAAACTCAGCAATCAGTGGTTGCACCCAGTTCTGGTAAAACAGAGCACGTCTTTCTGCTGGTGATGCCATTTCGTCTCTTCGATTCGAAGATCCAGGAGTAATGCTTCCAAAAGACCTGAATAAGCACAAGAATGGAAGATACGATCTTAGCGTTCACGAGATATTTAACTAACACGGGAATAACAATAAAACGATAAATGTATCAAAAGCGTCTTTTTTACGTAGACTGACCTCAGCATTACTTGTACTGGTGCCACGACTGTGGTTTTAAATCGAGACATCCCGTTTGGTTAATTCTTGATTCAGTAATTTTTTTCTTTATCTTGGAGGTGCTGTAACTTAAAATGACCATTTTGACCTCAGCAGCTTGTAGTACGGGTCGTTGGGCAAGCACACAATATTGTTAAAACCCCTCTGATAGCAAGAATTAGCAATTCTTAGCTGTCAGGGCTAAAAGCCGTGCAAGGAATAGTTCAATGTAAAACTCTGTGTTTGTGACGTGACAAAGTTGATTTAACTTTACGAGGGCAATAGTTTTCAGAAAATCTTGCTTTGAATTTTCTTGTTCGGACTTCGGCCATGATTCTTCTCAAGGGCGTACGCAAGAGGAGGGGGTTGGGGTTAAAAAACCCTTGAGCGTGATATTTTACGAAAAAATTAATTACCTGCACAAAGGAGATTAATTGTTTTCGCATACCTTTTGCTTGTTTAATTTGTAGACTTAATGCAAATACCACGGAGTGAATTTGCATGCAATTTTCAAGGTACATTGTAAATGGGCCAGAAAGAAATAATTAGGTTTTGGTGGGAATCTGGGTTATCGTCTGCGTCCAGAACCCATCTAACCACTTTTTGCAAACCTTTCGTCCACGACGCATGTTTAAGATTGTGTTCCGCGATAGTTCACTTTATCGGAAACAATTATCTTTTTTGTCTGCTATGGCTGAGCAGCGCAAGTGCTGACCGCATTGGCTACATTACAAATTTCTGTAGCATGATAGAACTTTTACCGAGCTCAAAAATAGCAGTTTTTGCATTGATTCTGTTCTGCCTCTACACACTGAGCCTAGACCCTTCCACACGTCTGTTTGGCCGTCCTTCTGCAAAGTATACTCATCATACACAGTAGACAAAGAGTTTATAATATTGCACAGCCGCCATGACGTATAATTTAAATAACATGTGCAGTTCTGCACGGCCACCATAACATACATTTTAGATAGCATATACAGTTGTTCGCAGCTACATGGTGTTATTATGTTAATAAGTTTCCTAATTTTCTTAGCATTGTTATTGTACTTGTCAAACATTGATTTAAAGTAGTTATGTTTCGATA
>JGI24021J15306_10011213_pt1 | contig 11141 bp, 10 predicted proteins | sample Ectturendosymbi1_FD_15306 | JGI IMG/M metagenome (IMG submission 15306)
ACACTGCCACTTTAACAAACACCAAGGAAATGATGTTTTAAAAGCTTTTGAAAGCATAGCCGAGCCATTCGCCATCCAAAATGGCGCTAGTAGCAATGCATATTTCCCTAGCATATGCGGATGCCTGTGCGACAGCATTTTGTTGGAACAAGTGAAACATGACCAAAGAATGAAATCCATTTGTTGTGTTTTGCTGTCCCATAATTGCCTCCATTCAATTACGTCTTGAAAAGAAGTAATGCTTGGCTTGTTTTCTGGCTACCAAGGTAGTGTGCTTGGAGATTATTGTCAAAGAAGCTGTCAAGCGTAGAGAACCTTGCCATGTGTTGTGAACAGACTAAAATGATCGGTAATGTACATATGCCGACTTCAAGGTTTCTTTGAGATGTAACATGATTATCCATTACAACAAAACAGCACAAAAGGCACTTAAACGTTTAATGAAATTGCTGCTAGTGACAACCCAGTGACTGATTCAACTTAAAAAGCCTGTTTCCATTGTGACATGTGTTGACCGATTAGCAACTCGATTTCATTCAGAAATTAAATGCATTCAGACAAATCTCTTGAAGAATCTTTGCATCATATACCTGTTGAAGAGTAACTAGTTCGCGAACACGTAAAGAATTCTGTAAACTTTGGATAGCAGCTTTTTCCAGTATGAATTTTCCTGTTTGTCAACCTGCATTCTTTAGCTGCAAAAACACGTACTGCACAGTAGGCTACGCTTCAAATCACGATATGCAATACCGAAGAACTGTTTGCGAGCTGCAGGAATGAAATTTTGTTACATTTCCTAGAAACAATCTACAGGAAAAGCACCAGAAAGATTTTCGCATTTCCAAATTCAAACTCAATTTTAACGATTTCATTGGTCACAGCAATTGAAACAAACGTTATAACCAACTACTATCAGCAATGAGGTGGAAGTAAAAAATTCATTTAATAACGCAATGAAGAAGTAAGCTTCGTTAAAGAGAAATTGGTGCACTCGAAAACCAAAAAAAACTAAACAAACAAACGAGTTTTTGCTTCGTATGTTCTGTTAAAAGTCATTGAGGCTATATCGCAGTTACGTAATCTTATGTAGCCGCAAGTAAAATCGATACTTTTTTTGGCAGCACTGTTTATCATGTTGACTAACTGCAATTCAAAATGTTTTTTTAAATGCTTCCGAACTTTTTTTGCACAACATTAAAAACAATGTAACAATGTGTTTACAAATTAACTAAAATCTGGTGCTTTCAGATATCTTTGGTATGAAATAATTACATATATGCAACATAGGTCAACATTTTCATTGCAGATAATTTTTCACGTTCTAAAAGGAAAAACTTGTGGGGGTTTGGTTTTGCTCCATCGGAACGGAAGCATATTTCTAACGTGACTGATTTTACATGAAAATTGCTCCATTTCAGTACTACTTGCGAGTAACTAGGACAAGAGCCAAGTGAAAAGCTGAATCGGTCTCGCTTGAAAGAGCTTAAAAAGTATTAAAACTTTAACGTAAAACTCGGTGTTGAAACAAGTTTTTCGTAACTATACGCGTTAATCTACAAATACAATTTAATTCTGTTACACGAACGCTTTTCGCTGATTCTCTGGGTGAGTCGTGTTCACAGGATGTAGGCGATTTTCTCTTTTTCAAAGTTTTGGCCTTACGCAACGCACGAAACTGATTTAGGATTGCTTAGTTACACTAAGAGAATGTAAACAACAGCTTGTGTGCACCTTGGAAACTGTTTCATTCAAAGCCATTTCAAGGGAGTATTTTTGGTTTTGCCGTTGCAACATCCCTTAGTGACCACAGTTGTTGACAGCTAAGCATTCATATCACCCAGATGAAAACCGGTAAACCGAAGCCACAGATCTATCACTAATTGGTAATTTGATGACGGACGTAATTTTTTTTTCACGTGTTTACTGTATATAAAGTCTTGAAGCTAAAACGCTGAGCGTAAAATTTCATGAAGTCTTCCGTGAATGGTTGTGTCTTTTAGTAAAAACCAGCTGTTTGTAAATAAACGCCATTTTCGGCGCAGAACAGCTTGTGTGTCCCCACTTACAAAAACAAGCAAGACAGTGAACTGCGAAAGAACTCCAAGTTAACAGTTACAGATTACTCGTTTTAAGATAAACCTTTCATTTACAGCACAGCTAGTTGAAGAGGAGCAAAATGTTTGAGTTGTAAAAAGTATTAGGGGCGGGGATGGAAAGGCGCGGTTACATCTCCAAATTTTGGACCGCAACTATTGAACCGTTCAGCAAAAATTGTCATCAACGCGTCACGCCAATCATTTATTCGAGTAGAGTGACAGTTGTCGTCTCCCCAATTTTTTTCTGGTTACGAGCCTGGCAAGTACAGTAAAATGAAAAAGCGTATTTCTGTTTTTGAGCGAAAACGCTTTCAGAAATTTTTGTTTTATGCTCTACTACTGATCCTTGTGGGGTGGATCTTAAGTTTTCGACAAGCACGTACATAAAAAGTTAAATACTTAATGTGATATTTTATGTACGCTCCTTGCGGAAAATTATTGTCGCGTAGATTAAATGTTACAAAACTTTTTACAGCTTCATCAATTGATGAAGAACACCTCATATGACCAAAATTCTGACGTAGAGCATCTAAGTAAATACTGTAACTGTTGATACCAACTGTTATGCTTGATAGATAACGTGGCAATATGGATAGAAGATTTCTATTGTTGTTCGCCATTACTCTGCTGATACTGGAAGCGAAATCAGGTAGAAAATTACTTGGCCGTTAGAAGCAGATTCCATAAAACGTTTAATCATTACAAGTGCCAACATCGTGCTTATTCAACCGTGGTACAACTTTTTCGCAAACGGTCACAGGTAAAGTTCTCTTCGCAACAGATCCGAAATGAGAACTTTTCAGTTTTAATCAAGATGGAGACCGAACGATCAGGGCAGAGTACAAAGTAGTAGCCTAATACCAACAGCTGGTTCCGTACTCAACTAGTGCAGTCATTGCTTTAGTGTGGCAGATGTATTGGCTACTCATAAACTTGCCTAACTTCTTGTCTTGTTTTAACAAATTCACCAAATCAATTAATTATCTAGATTTTTGAAACTTCAGTTAAATATATTTGCTGTTAGATAATTTCTGCAGACGATATTGCGAGTGGTGAAGTTGTCAGATACAAGAGACTGGTATGAATGTTAGGATATATTTACTCACCGATGCAATTGTTTCAATCGTAGATACGAGAATTCGTCTGCCAACTGAAACACTCTTCAAAGGAATGCAGGCAGGATGCAACTTGAACTTTATTACGAATGGTTAGGCCAGGCTCGCCACTTTTGCCAGGACTACCTAAACAACACTGAATAACTTGGAGGCCCTTGTGAAATTCTAATTTCCCTTGCAACCTTAGTTAGGCTGTGAAACCTCAGCAGTGGTTAGGCCCTGAACATGAAATGCAAAAACTCTTAAGTTGTGACCTACAGTAACCCAAGGCAAACGTAAAGCTAACACAACGTGAACGTAGTGTGAACACTGTTTGTGAACTCTGTTTCTGTCACCAGGTATAGTCTCCTGGCTACAAACTTTGCTCCACTGATGTCATAACAATACAGCATTTATTGCTGACGTTTCGTGAGTCTATACAAACTCTCTTTCTCAAAAGATAGGCAAGAAACAAAATCAAAGCGTACAAACACACTGCATTTCTGAAAATTTTCAGAATTAGAATATAAAATTTTCATGATTAGAATTTAAAATTTCATCTTTATTCTTTGAAAGTTTCTGCAAATGTCAAAATTGCTATGCAATGTTTTGAAATTTTCGGGAGGGGCAAATGCGGTTGCGCGCCTGTGTTGTGCTTATGTGTTTTAAGCACCCGTTGGAGATTTTCGTTTTGTGAAAGGTACATGAAAACATAAACTATTTTTTGTGAAATATGAAGAATAACATTCCCCATTAACAGGGGCATCGTGCTAGAAAAATGTGTGGTCCGTGATTGACAGTTGCGTAATTGTTACCTGAAAAAGGAATGAAGAACAGAAATTGGCCATCAACTGTCGATTACAGATTCCAATGCGCGTACGCCTGTGATTATAGGGACATTAAAAAATCAAAAAATACTGTTGTTCAGATATTTAGAGGAGCACGGACCGCTGTAAGTACGACGCCACTGCCCATGACGTCTGGGTTTCACTTGAGCGGCAACTCCGGTTCATGCGTTGGTGCAGTTTACGTAAACCCAGGGCCCTGACAAAACATCCAAAAATATAACAACTTCATTGTGCGACTGTGGATTACAATCTAAAGCAATGCATTAGTTTCTTGTTCATAAGAAGTAAGTTTTTTTTTCAAAGCTGGATAACTTGACTACCGTATTAGTTCGATTGTCAGCCGCCCTTGACTATAATCCGCCCTTGATTGTAAGTCGCACTTAAATATAGGTTATCTTAGCAGTAGCTTATACCAAGGTTAAGTGCCGCCCGGGGACGTCCATGAGAGTACCACCCTTTCCACCAAGGTTGCGGAGTCGGAGGTAAAATATCCGACTCCAACTCCGACCTTTCCAAAATTTCCGACTCCCGACTCCGACTCCTTAACATAAAGGGAATGACGTTTGGCTGTTAAAACCAATGGAAATCGTGGTGCACAGCAAGAAATCTGTTTCAGCAAAACATTTCAAAAGAAATTGCACCATTTCAACAGTAAAAAGTGATCCAATCGGACATCCGAGGTCGGAGTCGGACAAAAAATCCGACTCCAACTTCTAGTGTTGTTAGGAATCCGACTCTACCCAAAAACCTCCAAGTACTTACGACTCCGGCTCCGACTCCGCAACCCTGCTTTCCACCCCTCAAATTTTCTTAAAAATTTAAAATGAAAGAAAATCATTGTCGTGCGAAGTAAAGATATAAGTATTATTAAAACATCTTGAACATTAGAATCAAATACAAACTGAAAGGGGACTTGCGCACCCTAGAAGGTGCCGCCCAGGGCCCGGAGCGCCCAGATACTCCTTGCTACGCCACTGCAAGTAATTTTCATTAGCCTGCGGTCGAATGTTATCTTTGTCCTTTGCTCAAAATACTTTTGACTGGGGTGGCAAAACATGGCTTCCTGTAACTAGGGAGAGAGGCGCAGGGATTGGGGTGATTGCCCCTGAAGTGCGTATGTTAAAATTTTTGAATTCAAGACAAAAACAGACTAATTTAGAACCTTGGGTTTGATTCAGATTCAGACTTTTGAACAAACATTTTATCAATCTGCTCACTCCACAGCCACATTTCCAAGGTTTTTGGGCTACGAGTGTAGGGCGTTTAAGCATACAAATTGAAAATAGTTGAAACAATTTTTAAAAATTTATTTTTTAAAACGTGCCGCTAATCGTCTTGTTAAGTATCTCCATCATACAAATAGAATACGTGATTAGGCTGAAGCTAAAATTTCAACAATCTAGCAAACATAGAACTGAAATTGTAAGTATTATGCTTTGCAGGAACCTCTTCATACATTCTCAACATTCCACCTAACCTCGTCGATAATATTACTCAGTATATTGAAGATGCCTTACCCGATGCTGACGTCGATCTACAAGGTAACATCTTTTACAACTAGCAGCCAAAGAGAATAAATACGCCTGAACCGTCTCCTTGCAATATGCACCCACCCATTACCGATTCAAATCCAACCTGCTAGTTTTGCTGACGCTTGCTCAATCACTGCACCACTTGGTCGGTTGACGTAAACGTGACTTTTTAAATCAGAGCCTGAATCGATACTGAATCTCTGGTATCTTGTAAGGATATACATCTTTGTTGATTTCACCAATGTAAGGATCAGAATACACGATGAAATTGCAAAGCCGATAAAAGTGTATCTACAGCTGTTCGAAAAACTACAGAAAAAATGTAGGGGAAGGTGGAGCACAGTCATCTCTTTTGATTTCGTCTGTCGTCTCTTTTGAACATCTGACAGAAAAAAATGGGGCACAATCGACACATTGCCACTAAGTCAGTCTAAACGAGATAAATCTTGAGGGGTTATACTGGAATGCAGTACAGAATAATTCTTATTTATTAACATTTTTAGGTTTATTATGTGCCCAGAGGCACATTATATTTGTATGGTAAAGCATGAATTTCAGTATACTGCATTGGTTTCAATTGATGTTTGGTAATAACACAAATTGTTTTCCCATGCAGTGATAGTGGGTAATTTGAATGTGAAAAAGGTGGAGAGGCAGTCAGCAAGTGCCTATTTTACATGGGATATCACGTGAACATTATGCAATGCATGCAACCCAATTTTTTCGGGTCAGGTGTACCCCATGCTCATGTCGAGTGTGCCCATGCATGGGGCACACTCGACAGAAAAACAACTCTTTTGAAATTGATTCTAAAATTTTTCCTGAAGGACGTTGTTTTGATGTTTTGGCATGATATTGTGTATATAGAGTTGCTTTATTGTGTGACAAATTTTGAGCCTGTTTGGACTTGAAATAAAATAGCAATGGCTGAAAATGCAAAAACGTGTCGATTGTACATCACCTTCCCCTGTGCTGCGCAGTTTGAACACAGTTGTCTGAAGTGGATTCATAGCTATAAATAATCTAATTTTTTTTGTAAAATTAATCTCAAGGCTTACTGATTGTCTTGTGCATAGTATAAAATGTTGGGGTTCTCGTTTCTATAACTTATTAGTCATGACGAAACTAACTCTGTTTAGACTTGAATGAATGTGATCTTACTGACGACTACCCGTGTCACGTCAACGCTCACTGCACCAACACTGAGGGAGGTTTCCTATGTGAATGCAAAGAGGGTTTTTCTGACGAGTTCGTCGGTGCTGCTGGACAGTCATGCAAAGGTAAAAAGGCAGATCTTAGATTACATATCTCAATAACTAGTAAAATAATGACCGAGGAAATGTACAAAAAATGCGAAGGTTGTATCAAAAATATCAATTACAGGCTGTGCCGTAGCAGCCCAACTCTGGCCCCCAAATGCTTACAGGGGCCTCCAATAGAAGATTTTGACGTTATGGCACAACAAAATATCCTAATTTTTATAATTTCTTATGTGATTATATTTTTTGTTCCACTAGCGGACACAATTTCGGCAGAACTGTTGCCGGAAAGTCTTCAATTGGGGGCTTCGTGATTATGTAGGGATGGGCATTCTGAAAATTTACATTTAATTCACAACACAGCATTTGCAAATTGTTCGATTTAATTATGAAATTATCAAATAATTTCCCGAAAATGCCCATAATAGGCCGGTATAGTTTGGAACTAACAATCTGTGAATGAGATGTTTAAAAAAATTTGCAGGAAATCAGAATCAAGCTTATCGTTCAGTTATGAAAACACTGTTACCGAAGGAGCAAACCTGAGACCGGTCAAAGCAGTGCGCCGCGATGAACGTTTTCTTTCATTAGCGCAAACTGATAAACATTGCCATGAGCTTAAGAGAATTATTACTTAAAGAACGCGCATCGTGCTTTTAACTGGCCGAAATACGCATGCATAAACCTCTCTAATATCTAGACTTTTAATCTCCTGGTGTATAGCACGTGTTTAGATTCATGTATCTCAAATAGGCTATAAATGTCAAAAAATATAGACTAAGGCCTACTACATAGAGGGCAACATGGTTAACATCCATAATCCACTAACTGCACTACTCTGTTGGGACTCCAGGTTTACCAGCTCTTCTTACAACGAATATACCAAATCCAGTCTAAAAATATGCCAAATGGATACCAAATTTATCTGCAACAAAAAACTTAAAATTTAATGCTGGCTTTCCATGCTTTTTTACGACTTTACTTACTGCACAACAGCAACTTGATCATTGCCATCACAGAAAAGTTGCCACCTGCAAGCTCAATTTCTACTTGCCTAACTTCAGCAGTGACAGATTTATTATCCCTGGAAAATTCAACCTTCCAACACCTGCAACAGCATTTTCATTTCTTTTGTTGTCCACTGCATTCTTATGATCTGTAATAGCTGCTTTGCGGTTTACAATTTTCTGTTTGCACAGTTTGCAGCAGAGATAGGTCTACAAGCACCAACAGACAGTGACGGATTTACGCATAGGCCAAATAGGCCATGACCTACGGCCCCGCGCTTTTGAGGGCCCCGCGCAACTCTTTCCTATGACGGCTCAATGTTAACTAAAAATTTGCAAAACTGCGCAGAGACATAACGTCACAATTTACCTTGCAACGGGAGGAAATGCAAATGTCTACTCTAGATTCTTATCAGTACATATGTACATTAACAACACGACAATATTGTGCATCTGGGCGTTAGAGAGATGCAGGCCGTCTGTATGAAAGCAGTCACAAAAAAAGAATGAAAAAGAAAAAAGCGGAACTTAATTGATGCTCAATTTTCCGCTGACAAGCACGCAACAATGCAAAACCGCCAGACACTGCAAAACTCCGATGAAAAGCAAGATTGTCAGTACTGGATCCTACGTTTGGTTGTTTTTACTAGATTTCTCGCAAACAGAGATTGTTTGTTGAACCTCTATATATATGTTAGTGAAATCAGCTAGAACAGTTTATCGTGAGCTTTACTGGGAAAAACGTGTCTCAATTGGGCTTACTGCATGTGATTAACTGAAAGTGTTGTGACAATAACTTGCTTCTGTGCTAAACTTATCTTCATGCTGTTTACCATCGGCCTATAGCATTGTGCAGCAGGCTCCACCTACCTCTGACCTACGGGCTATTTTACAAAAACCCGACAACTCGCGAGCCACTTCGAATAAATGATGTAACCTATAAAACAACAGATTCACAACAGTTGAAACTAAAACAGGGAAGACGAGTGGGTCATTGAAACAATAGCAAATAGCCATTTATTACAAATCTCTGTCAGTAGGATGCCTGTGGCCGAGGCTTCTCGGACACTATCGTGCAGTATTTCGCCTCCCATTCGATTTCTGATTTTAGATATGATTGCTTCATCATAGAAAATGTACTCTCACACGTTTTTCTGACTAACTTCCAGAAGCTCTTTGCAGTCTCTAACACCGTTATTGTTGCACATTTNTATTGAAAGATGTTATGCTTGTTCTAACTAAAATTACCAATTGCAAGGATGGGCAATTAATCTGGTTCGCGGGCNACTTTGAGATGGCCGCGTTTAGCGGATAGATAGACAGATTTATTTGCTGGTACTGAGTTCATTGTGCCAGATGTACTCTTCAAGACAACGGACGCCTGGGCACCGAAAAAACACAGAGGTTATCTTGTCAAGTGCCACAGTGGAGGGTTAGCGGCGGGCCGTACCTTCCAATTTGATCGCAAAATAAATAAATAAAACGAAATGGTGCACAGAAAAGTTAGTATTCTTTGTTCTTGTGCAAATGCACTTTATCCAGCGAAAGCAATTCAGTGAGACCATTGCAACCTTACACGCTTTTCAACAAATTTCAAATATGAAGATTTTTCCTAAATGATTCCGCGGGCCACTGAAAACGCTGTGCCGGACCTGTAGTTGGACCACACTGGCATAGAGGATGAAAATACTATATTTTGTATAGCTTGGAAAATGACAACTTCAAAACGGCCGTCTGAATGGATTGTGCGTGTTTGGTTCATACAATACGTGGTTACTATTACTATAAAAGAGGAGTTTACGTACAGGCAATCAGATCGACAGCTAGACGATATTTTTGAGGGCGGTAACACGGTCCCGCATGAAAATGTATATAACCGAAAAACAAACCTACTAAAAACGCTAGAAATCGCGGAAATTTAACGAAAAGAACTTCTGAACTACACAAAAGAGCTATAAATTCCAAGAAAAGATTGCAATGCCATTTGTTTTTTAGAAGAAAGTAGGAAAGGCTTTTCTGCTGAAGATCTAAAGCATTTGTAGCACCAAAGTTGGCACAACAAAAGATAGATTTTGAGGGTGCACTACACATAAGAGCAGAGGTGTAGTGGGACGGGAACGTGTGGGAACGGCGTTCCCACACCTTTTTCATGTTTTGCTTTGAAATGAATTCGAAGCTGTTTGAAAATGGCAAAGTTTTTTTGGGTGCGTTCCCACACCTCTTTTGTTAGCATTACATCCCTGCATAAGAGGGACATACTTTCACGCTTTTCAGCCGAACGGCCAAATCGGTCACACTTGCGTGTGGCCCCAAAAACTAAGATGGCCTAGGGCCCGCGTTCCCTAAATCCGTCCTTGCCAACAGAATCTTGCTTTGCAAGCCATGCAAACCCTATCAGCCACTCTTCTATAAATCTTCTGTCACCTTCATACGCAGCTATCCAAACATTGGATGGATGGATTGGCTGACTAAACATATACCTAGAGTTCAGCTGCACTTCTCAGTTCTCTTCCAGTCTCGCTTTCCGCTTGCTGAAAGTGCACGCTTACTCCCATGTTAAACAAAATCATTGAATTTTTCATATATATAGTTTTAACAGTTTAACACCACTATCATTTTTCTGTTGTTGCTTTGCAATATAACAAATAATTTGGTGCAAAGTCTCAATAAAACCTCCGAAAAAAATATACCACATATAGAGAATTTTCTTATGGGGGCGATGTCAGCTGGCTATTGTTTAACTTTTATGTGTTGCTAGCTTTGTATTCTCAACTTTCAGTGTTTTTAAAGTTGTGTATCTTGAATGTCCATTTGCACTTTGTTATGTCAGTCAAGTCGTGGTTTCAGGAATGTATCCTTGCGTGACCCGCATATACCATTCCTAGACTTGATCAAAAGGTCTTATCACGGTTGGCTGAGTATGTTGACGTCGTCAGAGGCCCCATTTTCAACCTTGACTCGGGCCCCCTCAACCCTAAGTCCACCACTGTATGCGAGGTAGTAAACGTAGGCAATTTGCGGCTTGAGCGTACAGGCCAATCTACACCGAGAAGTTGCCAGGAGTAGCCGCGCACGATTCTTTGTTTGTTTTGTTGCGCCCAGGAGTTGCCATACCGAGCCGTGCATGAGAGCAGAATTACCCGACGCATCAAAGCAAACAAAGGATTACGCCTGGCAACTCCTGACACGCTCTCAGTGCAGAGAGAGGGAGAGGGTTTATTGGCACAAACATTAAACAATTTCATGCAAAAATAAAATTAAGGCGCTGGGACACCGAAAAAAACCTGCAAAACAGGTTGTCTCGT
>JGI24021J15306_10011217_pt1 | contig 11138 bp, 4 predicted proteins | sample Ectturendosymbi1_FD_15306 | JGI IMG/M metagenome (IMG submission 15306)
TGTACAAATGGAGTATGGCCTCCTCTGCGGCTTGTGAGTGTGGCGCAGAAGAACAAACTGTCGACCATGTTGTCCTCCAATGTCCAATCCATCGACCTCCCCATGGATTGCATGACCTGACGGTTCTGGACGATGAGGCAATCAAATGGCTGCTCAACATCTGCCCTGAGATCTAGTGCGGCCAAGCAGTGGTTAGCACAACTAGCTCAAAAAACGAAGAAGGAAACGTTGTGAGGGCTGATTTTTAAGTTATTGATAGTGCAGTACCAGGTACTTCCGCGTTTGCACACATTTGATGGCCGTATTGCGCGTGTACAAACCCGAAGGAAGGGCCCCCTGTACCGCCCAGCCCCTGGTGAAAAGGGGTCCCTAAATCTGACTGAGCACCTTTGTTACGGCATACAGACACACCAGAACTGAACACACCAAGAACTGATTTCACACATTTCCGCTTTCAATATTCATATTTATCTAATACGTCAAATAAATTGATCTTCTCACGACCCATGGGTTCCTGTTATCTAAACCAACCATTCCGAAATGCGTTGTGAATAGCTTCGTTGCCAGCATTTGCCTTGTTAAGCTAGAAGTTGTGAAGATAGCGTTGCTGAATCCACATTGATTGTAAGCATTTTTAGTACAGTCTAGTAAGGCATTATTCAGGAAATTTAAGTTGTAGACCAGCGAATAACTAGAAGTTTCAGCCAGGGTGAGAAACGTAGCTGAAGGAGGCCCATTGGCCACCGTCGGGGGCTCACTTGTCAACACTCCGAATAAAATAAGAAAAAATAAAATGAGAAATGAAAGTGTATCCGGATGTGGGTTTCTATACTGAAACCTAAATCACTGGAAAACAGTCCAAAAAACTTCCGAAAAACGCAAAAAAACAACAACCTACTGAAAACCAAATGAATCTTAAAACCGAAATAGGAACTAAATCGGGGCTCGGTTTTTACATTTAGGTTGCAAGGGGGAAAGTTCTCACCCTTGCACCCCTACTGTTGTAGACCTGTGTTGTATTCTCTCACTGTACAAGTATAGCCAGAAGAATAGCCGGAATAGAATAGCCAGTTTCCAAGGTATACAATCATGTAAAATCGTATTCGTAGCCCGCGCCTGTAATATCCTGTGTAATTTGCCTCAGACTTGTCCAATGAAAACTCAACACTTTACACCAATGAGAAAAATCGAGGTATTTAACCAATAACACTGCAGGCCTACGCCAGTGGTTGGCAAGCTATGGGCCTCGGCCCAATTGCGGGCTGTTCAGCACTTTTTATTGGGTGGCGCAACACTTATTGTTGTGGGCCGTGTGGTATGTAAGAGTTAAAATGCTGCGCCGGTTGCGTGGGATAAAAGATAGGCTACTACAACAACTATAGAACATTGGTTATTTGACCTTAACAAGGCATTGATGTTGTCATTGTAGGGTTTATGACATTAACATAGCATTGTTATGTTACAGATACTGAATACAACATAAGTTTGAAATTGGGCTTTCAAAAATAAGCAAGGGGGTTAATTGCGACTGAAGGGGGCTTGGGGCCATCATCACGAAAGTTTGCCGATCACTGCTGTACGCAATGCTGTTCAACAAAGCTTGAGCAAGTTGAAGTTAATCAAAATATTTCACAGATCAGCTATGACTGATGAAAGATTAGCAAATCTTGCAATGATATCTATTTAAAGTGAAACTGCAAAAATATTAGATGTGACTGAGTTGACAAAAACATTTGCATCTTTGAAAACTTGTAAAAGTCATTTTCCTAGCTTGAAATATAGCATGTGCTAACGTCTGTATGCTTTGCATGTTATGTTGATGCTGCAGAAACATGCTTTTATAAGCATTTGTTAAAATGAATTGACATTTTTGTGTATGTAAATATAATGTATTAAATGCAATATATTGCATATTGGGTGCTCCAAAGTCCATGCTTGGGGAACCCAATCACGTAACACCAGCCTTGCGCGTATATAATGATTTGTATCGACGTTTTCACTTGAATGTAAATAAGTGGGTTGTTACCAGATTTAAACTATTTCGTGTTGAGTCGTATTTTATAAAACCTACTTTTGGCATTTTTACGAAGCAAGGGACTAATTACTCGAAACAACTACCGTCCAGTGAAAGACTCAGTTTGTTGTGTTTAACAAACATTAAAATCAAAGTACTGGGCTTGAATTTTAAATGAACGCGAACCTTTCAATTTATCAACAAAAGTTGAGTAATGTTGTCTAGCCTTGATTTCGATATCTTTCAGAAATCATAGACACGGAAATGCAGATATTTTTATGGTGAAGACCATGCTATGCAAGGCCTAATTTGAGGATCATTAGCACCGAAAAAGTTTGTCTTGTCTAACCACCAGGGGTGTAGTGGGCCGGGAACGCGTGGGAACGGCGTTCCCACACCTTTTTCACGTTTTTCCTTAACATGAGTTGGAAGCTGTTTCAAAATGGCTATTTTTTATGCATTCCCACACCTTTTCTGTTAGCGCTACATCCCTGCTGACCACACTTTGAATCTTTTTCAGAAGAATTTGAATGTTTCTCTAGGCAGATGATTGGATGTAAATGAGGTTACGATATCACTTGGTGAGCTGTAGCAAACGTTCAACCAAAGTTGTTGTTTTTTTCCCTTCCCTGAACAAACCATTATCCTCAGTTCAATGGCAGATCTAGACCTGCCTGCTGGTGGTGTTGGGAAAGAGAAGTCGGTAAAACGATTTTGCCAAAATTGGTTAAAACCTTAGTGAAAGCAAAAAATTTTTAGGGGTTCTATTTTGGAAAAGAGACTGCAGATCAGTTGGGAGGAAATTGCACCAAAATGATCACCTTATTTTTCCCCTGCTTTTGTTGTCTTTTTTCACTGATATTTCCGTGGGAAAGTCGTATTTGCGGAAGCGGAAGCTTCCCCCACAGGGGGCAAATTTGCCTGGCGGGCGGCGAATTTTTTGTTTTGAAAGTTGGAGGCCAATTTTTAGCATACGCCAGGTAAAATAGTGCTAAGCGCGTCATAATGATTTTTATGACGTATTGACCTTATGGCAGTTTCAAAATTACATGACAAAAGTACATGCACAAAACAAAGGTACTGCAAAAGCTATTGTTAGTGGTCACGTGTAATAAAAATAGACTGCCAGGACGTTGACTACATGGCACAAAAATATCAAGTGACGACCTCGAATGCAAACAGCTACACGAAAATCTTAACAGTCATATCACGTGAAGTAGCGTTATCTTAGCAGAGACTCTTCCGTCATAAATTGTTATGCAGTAAATACAGCGTTCATTTGGGTAGCGATCTTAATACAGTACACGCGATTACAGTGATGCAACCAAGCTAAAACGAAAGCACCGAACCGCAAATCCGTGTTTCCGTAATGCTTGGCTTACCCAACAAATACTGGAACAGCAGTTATCCTTACGTGACTTATCGTAGCTCTGTTTATTCACTTTTCATGCTTATTGTGTGTTGTTTTACAAGCTTCCTCTCCTATTTTACAAAGCAAGAGAAGACTTGCCGAAAGCGTTGTTCGACTTGAATAAGGATGACAGGCTCGGAATCAACTTTCCTATCTCAACCTAGGCCACAGCGTTAGATCTGCTCTGTACGTCGTCATGGCCTTGGGTGTTCTATTAGAAACGACACTCCAGGTTTTATGTATATTGTGATAGTATAGCCCGGTGCATAGGCATGATGGTGGGAAACCAAGGCTCCCTCGGATTATGAAATTTGATGTTTTGCTATAAAATTTTAGCAGAAAAATGTTTTTCTCTTTATGGTTTTGGAGTTGGTAAAATGAAATTTCACCACAGTTGTCCCCCTGAAAAAACTCCTTTTGGCCACACTGGAAAAATCCACTATTGGTCCCCCCTGACAAAAATTCTTCTGATGCCCATGGCCAGGTGGAAGGCTATTTTTGTAAGAGTTCAAAGAAGTTTTGCTAGAGTTTTACCTCTTTGTCCAAGCTTGTTTCTGAACTATTGTACCAGTTTTACTCAACCTTCCCCAGAATTTTAATCGACAATGAGTTAACGACTATGAAAGAATAAAATGTTTTAACTCATTATTGTCCAATCACTACACGTTTTATGACTACACTGATGGTGATATAAATACTGTACACCAAAACGTCAGGATGAAATTCCTAACTCTATTGTATTGGCCTTTATTTTATGAAGAAACTACTTGCAACTGCTACTTTTCGTTCACCACACATATTCTGCACAAAATGAAACGGTTTTGCATCCAAAACAATTTTTGCACATAAGATGAGTCTAACGCTTCCAACAAATTACCATCTGCAAACTGGCACCCCAAGTACATCAAAAATTTCTGATAAAGAATTTCCAAATATATATGCGTGATTTTCATCAACGTTTGTCATGAGGGAAGGCGATTACCTTCCAAAAGGTCCACCTCCGACGGCTTTGAATGCAACGAGTAATTGGAGATTGTAGTAGAGAATCAGAACAAGTCTTTCGTTTATAAATTGCCGTTTTAGCTTTTAGAGTACCACGTCTACGATAGCTGGTGATTTACAATGATATCCGCGCATTTGCGAGTAAATGTTTGCGTTCTCTTCTTAATGTCTCTGTTTACGGTTGCTGTACTCAAGTGTCTGATCTGCTCTTTGGGTGAAATGTAAGTGAAGATCCTTTTTTAATGGAACCATTTAAAAATAGGCTGCCATTTCAAGAAGAACTCCTGTTATTGGGGGAGAAAGGCATCTGCAAGTTTACTGGCAATTTATCTGCAATTGCACTCTCCGGCATTGCGTTCCCGTCCGGATGAAGCGAAAACTAAAGACGTTTATATAATATGAGGCACGTAAAGGTGCTGCAGAGTTCGTCCAGGAGTGCCATAAGATTTTCGTAAGGCAAAGCAAAGAAATACTGAAACTTCATTTGCGGTCTGCCGGCGGTTCCACCAGCTTCTTATTTNTTTAAATAAGGAGGTCGGAAGCTTTTGGTTGAGTGACAAAGATGCCTCTCGTCGTAGAAATGTGGGAAGCACAACTCTAGCCTTTGTACCTCACTGTGGCAATGGCAGACTGGGTGGGCTGCAATTTTATGTGCTTGAGAAGCATATCTGTCCTTGTGGTTTGGCCAATTGTTCTCTGGTTGTCCATCTGTCCGCTGCCGGAGTCTCGTGGTCGACTTGTTTAAACTTCGTATGCTGAGAAAACTGGTCAGAGATCTGTAAGGCACGTCGGCAAGTAGGGAGTGGCGATGGTATCGGGAGCCCCAACTGTAGATATTTACATTTTTTATGTTTNATGTTTTCATGTGAAACATGCAATTTTGGCCTAATTTGAGGATTTACGAAAGATGCTTTTCGTACATTTTGAACTTTTGTCAAATTTCGGTGTAATGATAACCTATTTTCATGCAGTAATTTCCTGAAAATCGAAGGGGTTTAAGTAAACACTTTGGGACATTTGCGTCCCTCGCCTTGATTTTCCGACGAGTTCTATTCCAGTACAAATATTTGCATTGCGTTTATAAATGTGGCCCACTCATTTCCTGTTTTGTTTCTCTACCAAAAATCTAGTTACGCGCCTACTGTGAGATTTCCAGAAACCCATTACCAATTTTTTAAAGAAATCTTGGGCCGTCAACTTTTGAAATCACTCAATCCACGCACAGATATGTTGGTGATGGCGAGCGTGGGTGTAACGCAGTGGTGCAGCCGGGAGGAGTGTGGTCCATTTACCTCACGCATTGTAACATGTAAAAAAACTAATATTTGAAGCAGCCACAGTAGCAAGTTGGCATTTTCACAAGTTATTTCTGAATACTATAGACGTCAAGGCGGTTTCAGCTGCCAGCCAACAAATTTTCAGGCCTCAAGTTTCGTCTCGGCTTTATTTAACGAAATCTCAGCCTCGAAGTCTGAATCAGATTTGTCAGTCTTGGAGATGAAGGTCTTGACTACTATGCATGTCATTGGATCAAACATAAGTTTTAATTCTATCGCTATGTGAGACTTTCAATGCACAGTTTGTTGAAAACATGGCATTGGCCTTCAATTTTTCGCAATTAAGATAATTTTCAAAAACGTATTTGGGTAAGTTTTGTCAGAAAGTAAAAGTCAGTCTAAAACGCAAACCTGTGTGTTGGCAACCGCAATCGACATGACACGAATTAAATGCGACGGTAAAACGGCGTGTACACTGCACAGTGTGCACGTTTCAACAGTGATCACCAAGAATGCAATTCAATGATGTTAAAAATCTCTGTCTCCCAATAACGTGAATAAACGATTTGATCTCTGTGGACAGCATGAAAGCCTTCGGCGGTAGTAGTTTGCCTCACCCTGGGTATAGGCGTACCCAGGGAGCCCTAGGGGACCATGGCCTCCCCAAATTTCTAGAACATATAGTGATTTTGTGCTTTGAGAGGCGGTATCCCAAACAAAATAGGGTTTTTCGCCTAAAATCAAATCTTTTGGTCTGCCCCAAATTTTTTTGGCCCCCCAATTTTGGGGCTGGCTACGCTACTGCCCCTGGGATGGAGCGTTCCCGTATTTCGTTTTAGATCACTGGTGCCACACCTCGTTTTTCATGCCAGCACACCTACACCACTGATCCACACCTATATGCTCAAACCCAGGTCTGTGTTTTGTGCTGTTGTCGGGATTTCACAAGGTGTTCTCTGATTTTCGAAAATCTGATTTTCTTGGATCTGCTAAAACCGAAGCCAACCGCCAATGGTATTTTTCAAACGAATGATTATTTCGTTTTTATGACCGCAGCGGCATAGTCCACTACAACTGTCAGCCAGCACATGCCTCTACCGCGCCAAACATTGTGGGGCCAAGCACAGATCAAGAAAACAACACAAAACATGTTTTTTTCATAGCAGAAATCACCTCGACATGAAAGCAACATCTTGGTTAAAGCGAAACTGCGTAAAATGCTAACAGGTCAAAGTAGCTAATGCTTTCAGAAGAATCACATTCTTTGTGTTAGAACAAGCGTTTTTGGCATGTTTTTCTTCCTTCGTCAAGCTGAAAAGCTTTTTCGGTTAAAGTACAGTGCATTAGATCATGAACTAACTTGCTAAATTTACAAAGTATTATTTCGTAATCATGGGCGTTGGAAGGACTTTTTCCAGGAGGTCGATAGAAGATTTTTCCAGGGATAGCCAAAAAGATTTTTCCACGGACGGGACAAAAGCGATAAAATTTAATTTTGCTCATTCGAAACTCAGAAAATAACCTTTTTTGATAAAAATTTAATAGGAAATTGTCAAAGTTCAAAATCTAAGGGTGGAATGGTCCCCATGGCCCTTTTCCGACGCCCATGTTCATAATTTTAACTGAATTTTTCATTCCATTTAAACGCAAAACTGATTTTTGACTTCAGTTTTTTTTCTGTTAGAACGACCTATAGTTTTTGTTCAGAACAGAATCGATTTTTGGTAGCTGGTATGTCGCACCCTTGATTGCGACATTCCAGATAAGCCAGTTACAGTGGCAAACTCGAAAGATTACCAGATGCAAAATATATTCCCGAATTTATATTTTCCCGCTAGCGCAAACAGTTTTGCGTATGCGCAACCAACGACATAGAGATTTGACATAATTAGCTCTGCGCCCGGAACCGCCGTGAAAATCAAATGTGAAAAAAAGACTTCACATAGTTTAACATAAAACTTCACATAATTTAGCTCTGCACCTGCAGTCGCAGTTAAAGTCAAACGTTTCTTGTGCTAACGTGTAAATGTATATTTCTGAAATCTGTACAAATACTTGTGGCGTAAACATTATTTTAACTATAATTGCCTCTTTCTAACTATAAGACATTTGATCAACCCTGAATTGAAGAGCTCTGCTTGTAAACTTCAAACTAACCTCCCACTTCACGCTTTGTACAGAAGCTGTACCACACTAGTTCTACCCAGGATGACAGCTTCGCGTAGATGCCAACTGCTGCGTAGCCAACGACATACTTCCTGGTATGCAACCTTTCCTACGTTCCAGCAGCCCGACAAAACACGAAGCTCAAAACAATTAGCGTTTGGTGACGCAATTTCCGGTCTCTCATTTCGACAGGACGTCACGCAATATTTAGAAAGTTTAGTTCATGTTTACGCGAAACCATCAAAGCGGCAGCAGCAACAGCGTCGAATCGTGGTTGCAATCTTTCTCAGAGGGTCACGCCAGGCACCGAAAAGCAATGATCCTCCTTCGGCAAAGCCGCGATTTTCAACAACTTCCTTATAAACGTAGCGCATGACTAACGCTGACGCCAAAGCTTGTCACAAAACGTAACTGCTACAACGGGCATTTCTCATGGTCGTATAGATCCAGTGAGTTGAACGAGTCTCGGTTTCCAAAACGCGTTTTACAACGTAATATTTTCAGGAACTTAGAAGTCAACCGAACGAATATTGGTAGACCGGGTTAGAAAACGAATTTATGAAAAATCATAAAATTTAACCAATGTGCGAGCTTTCAAACTTGCTAACTTATTTCCGTGCCATATTTTGCAGTAGATCTGTTACCCCTGTTTTTAAATTAGCTATGATGTATTGATGATACGGGAGAAGAGAATTTGTGACTGCTTTCACCAACAGCTACTTTGCTTATGTTCACACGCCTATGGAATCTAGCAGAAAATTTCTAACCAATGTAAACTTACGAAACAGGCAAAACATGTATAAAAAGCGAAAAAAAATGATCTGAATAAAACTCTTTTGGACTTTTCGAAAACAACTCTTCTCATCTTCAACATGGTTCAATGAATTAAAAGCAATTGTGTTTGAAACGTCAAAGATGGTTTCATTCGAACCATTGCTTAATTTTTGCATTCTTGCTGCTTGCACGACTTGCAAGGCTTTATTCATATATCCATTTTCCAACACGCATGTTCCTCTCAGAAGCAGCAGCTTAAAGGAAGTCACAAACATAGGCGTAGCCGGGGGGGGCCAAAAAGGCCATGCCCCCCAAAATTTTTGGAAAATATAGCCATTTTGTGCTTTGAGAGGCGTTTTTCCAAACAAAATAGTGTTATTCGCCTACAATCAAATATTTTGCCCCTCCAAAAATTTTTGGCCCCCCCAAGTTTTTGGGCTGGCTACGCCACTGGTCACGAAAAACCTCAGTTCATCAAATGCCCCACGGTATCTTCGCTTTCAGAGAAATCTAAACAGCTACTTGAGGTCATCTAACGCTGCTGTTCCGAAAAGCAGCGATACACCCGACAGGCTCGTTTTGTGTGTGGAAGGCCTTTTTAAATTAAACATTTTTTCGAAGTTATTGTAAGACCTCAGACAATATGAGTCGCTCTTATGCGGCAGCCATGAACTATGGGACAAAACAGCCTTTTTGTTTTCATGAAAGTATTGGCTCTGTTGACAAATACCTGGGAATAAATAACGTAAAAGGTATACACTGAACGTGTAAGTTTTAAGCATCGTGACAACGTTTCGCAGAGTTGTGATAAGTAGAGCTTCCACGATTTACATTATGAATAAATAAATTCTATTCATCCGAAACTAAACATTTCCTAAAAGTAACCCAACGCTGGAAGACTTACGGTAAACATAGCCTGATTGTACAAGTACCATATATCATTTTAGCATAGCTTGCACCATTAACACATTGGTGGTCAGTCACAAGAAAGGAAACAGCCATGGCATGCTCGCGTAGAGAAACTGCACTGCAGTTATATATAGTGCCTGCATATAGCACGTGATCACGTGATTCAATGAAATCATTGCTGACGCCCAACTTTTACATCTATTGCTCAGCTAATTGACAATTGCTACGTGGCTACCAACAATCAGGATCTGGAAAATCTGCTGCGATTCCAAAACGCAACTTCTTCTTGACGACACACATTCTACCATGGTATCTGTGACTTCACGAAAAGGTGTTTCGTAAAAATTGATTTGCTTCCAACAGTTTCATCTACAACGTCATTTGATTTATGATTTACAAACAAAAATTGCTACCTGGCATTGGCAAGGGTCACAACGTGCAACTTACCACATTTCTGTTTAAAGCTTGATGTTCTCTATACAGCCAGAAATCACTTGCGTGAGATCAGGCCCGTAGTCACGGGGGGCATTCGGGGGCAGTGCCCCCAAATATTTTTATATCCCCCAGATTGTGTTATGCCAAGAAAATTTTTTTAAACATATAATAAAAACAAAAATCTTACCCCCCTAAAATGTATTTCGCACCACCAAACCTTAAAACCTGGCTACGGACCTGCGTGAGATGTTGCTTGGTGAAGCGAAATGTTTTCACTGGTTGAGTGCATTGATTCATTATAGATCTGGCACAAAGTGCTATCTGCTCATCATTTTCTTGTAAATAACCATCGAGTTAAACTTCGCTTTGTTAGCAGTTAGAAGGTAACCATCTTAGCCATTTTATACAGTAAAATATCATAATGTCATGCATTCTTTATAAAAATGACCCGCAAGCAGCACATTACTGTCTTCTACGGAAACTGTTCTTTTTTACATGTTGACTATTTCAAAGATCACTTCATTTGAGCACTTTCAGTGACACATATTGTGCAGTAGGAACAGTTTTCATGTGAAATGAAACAGTCAGACTGGGGCTGAACCAGGATTTTCTTTCAAGGGGAGAAAAAACGCCAATACACCTCTCTGCTACCTGACATAATTCAAATGTGTAGTGTGAGACCAGAGATACCGGGGATCAAATGGGGCAGTGGGCCTTCATTTCTCGAACTTTCTCCCTGAAATTATTTCTAGTTCCGACTCTGGTGAGAAGGGGATAGGGTAACGCAGGCATTAGTTTTGTTGCCAGCGTGGAAAACAAACGAAAAACAGATGTCAAAGTTATACATAAGCTGAATAAAGATCTCATCTCGGAAATCTGCACCAACCAAGAGAGCCTACATTCTCTCACTCAAGCTTTCAAGATTGGCACGATAATTTCCATCCACCGCGACCTCAAACATTTTTATCGACCTTCATCAACTTTTGCATGAAATATGCAAAAAAACACTAAGAACCACACAGAATTTATTTAACAACTAAGGAAAAATCAAAGCCAAGCGGTCAGAAAACAGTTCTTTTTCTTATGCGAAGTTGTAGCATCGAAAGTTTGGTGTTACATTCGGACAACGATCACATGCAAAAATCGACAT
>JGI24021J15306_10011222_pt1 | contig 11135 bp, 6 predicted proteins | sample Ectturendosymbi1_FD_15306 | JGI IMG/M metagenome (IMG submission 15306)
TTCAACAAACCATTGCTTCAGCACCAAACATTGTTTTGCATCCATTTCACGCTCGAGAAGAACAAACGCAAAGAGGCCACGTGTTTGATGACTCGATGAAAACACAGATTTCTGCGGGGAACATGCTTTACGGAAAACAATTGCGGAAAAATCTGTACACGATTCAATAAACATTGAAGTGCTTGATATTTGTTTATTGCTTTGGACAACCTCACAATCAGTTTTACATTTTTTGCAGTTCACCGAGCTACAGAATTTCGAGCAGTGCAGCATGGTCTTCGTGACGTCTAGGAAACCGATATTACGTATCCAAGACCTGATATTTCTCACTAAAATTAGCAGTCAACTGCAGGAGCACCAAATTAACTTTTAGTTTTTGAAACTCAGACTCCATTTACCAATTTTCAAAAATCTAGAAAGCATTTTCTGTTTTAATGATATAGTCAAAAACAAACAGAGTCACAAAAAACACCTTTGTGAAAAGAGGTTATTGCAAGCAGATACTAGAAACGAAACATTGTTTGTGAAAGCTTAAAAAATGAAAAATTACGTTGAAAACTGTTTTTTGGTCTGTGTAGAAAAAGAAAGAAGCGGGTAACGTGTTGGAACGTGAAGAGATTGAAACCAGAAATGGACTAGATAGCTTTGAAAAGAGATCTCAAGTTTAGTGTTTCTAGAAAAAAAAAACAGTTTTCAAACTATCGCTCAAAAGTGGCTCAAAGATTCAATGCAAGTTGAACGAAACATTCGTGTTTCTTTTCTGGAAAAGCAAAAAATATTCTGGAATTTGATGGCATCTCTTCGTCTAAGCGTGGTGGCTCTAACACAGTGGCGATGAGCGGAATATCTTCGTATTTTGTGATTGTAAATTACACCAGCACTTCATTCACGCTTAAAATGTGCGAGCAGATTGGAAAAAAACGTATGTTAGTGTCACCTCTTTCACTCCGCTGCAAGAGATCTAATATTGCTTGATATTTCAAAGATCAAAACGCTGCCTAGAGTAAGTAGTATATGGCGTTAACTTAAATCTACTTTTCTGTTATCGGAATTGCCACCATGACATCATATTCGGTGACGTAACATCTGATGATGTCACAGCGCTTGACATTTTATCAGCAGTGGTGACGGCAACATTGATTTCTCATGGCGGCCATTTCCTCACGCAATGACCTATGGCATTATATCCGATGACATCACACAGGTAGAAATTTTATCATCGTTTTATGGTGACGTCAATTCAACATTCCTTTCTAACAGTGGCCATTTTGTTTGGTGTTGACAGCAAGGTGAATGAACAAGTGCATCTTATGTGCCTAAATTGTAAAAAATTAAGTTTGCCTATTGTCGCGCGAATGGTTGAAAAATCTTAATGACATCATGTAATGATAGACACTTTAACCTTAATTGTAGCAACAATAAAAACTTTAACCTAAATTGATACACTGTGTTTTTTTCACAAAGGGTGGCTCGAATCCAAAAATTATTCAAATTGTTTTTTAGATGAAACTAAACCTAATCAAGTAACAATTTTTTGGTAAATTGATTTTCTCCATAGACTTGCCTGGGCAAGTCTCGAATCACTGTTACGTCACGCTAAGTTCTTGCTATTCGAGTATGACGTCAGTCTCTCTATCGCAGCAGTCCGCTTTCAATCTCGCTGTGGCATTCAAATGTAAACAAGAATAGAGTCAGGCTTGTAATTAGCATGCAGTGAAGCTATGTGCAACTCAAATGCAAGTTGTGTCTAACAGACCGTACATCGCTTTGGCTAACCCCAGTCACACCAGGATAACCCCAGGCTAACCCCAGTCACACCAAGACATGCCTGTTGGAGATCTCAAAAAATTAATCCCTGTGGAGCTCCTGCGCCGCGCGTGTGACGTCACTATTCTATGCGACTTCAGCTTTAATTAGCTAAGACATGACTAATTGCGCAACGTGTGGGACCGGCAACATTAGCTGACATCCAACTGGGTTCACTGCTTTTGCAAGTTTGTTGAAGAGTGTTCAAAGCAAAATATAAAAATTACATAAGGGGCACCTCAAATTTAATACAGAGAAAATCACAAATGTCGATTAATATTCATTCATTTGAAAACAACTGATTGTAACATAATTTGTCACACATTTTGTGCGACTGCGCGACTTGCAAGCGTAAGTTGCTAAACAGTTGCATCAGCAAGTTTTAGTTTATTGTCAATCATTTAGTATTCAAACGATAATACGTCCAAGTCAGACAAAACTGCGCGACGTGGTTTGCAAATGTTTTGATAGGGTTACCCGAAAGAAACTATTTCCATGAATTTAAGATTGAACAAAGAAGTTGCATCTGAAAAACAATGATTAGTGAGTCGGTCTTGTTCGGCAAACATATTTTCTACACAGGTTCATCGGGCGTGGATATTGCAAAAAGCCATTTGTTTTCACTGAATGTAGCTTTCACGCTATGAGCTTTCACCGTTTGCAAGTTAAAGCGTGTAAAGCATATTTGTGATTATATCAATTGCGGCAGCACCGGGTATTTCAGATCAATATTCAATAACTTTATTTCTAGTGCAGTGAAACAAGGAGATGCCGCTTATCGATTAATGTCCTTAACTGCAAAACGGTTGTAACAATCAGTATATCTATAATGTTTTTGGTGTTTTCTGTTGAAACATAGAAAAAAATCGAAACCTTTTTATTTTTTCAATGGATTTCTGCAAATCTGTTTCAAAACGTTTTTCATTTAATATGCTTCAAAACAATGTAACTGCGTCTGTTTGCGAATGGATCGCTGCTTTGTGTCAAACGCAGAAAAAAAATCATGTTTTATTTTTTCAATAGATGCTAAAACAGTTTCAAACAGTTTTTGATTGGATTGATTCAAAACTTTGCAACTGTGTGTGTTTGCAAAGTAAGAGACAGGAAAGACAACGTCAAAATGTGACACCCTGGCAGAGAAACCATAACGTTAATGTTTTTGAGGTATAGTGATTTCAAGTATGACTTTGCATCGGTCTCAGACAATCATTTGATGGTGTATGTCACAAATGAACACATGGAGTTTGTGTCATAAATTGGATTTGAAGATGCAGTTCACATCAGTCCCAGGTAAAGCTGCAATAATAAAACCAGAGTAACTTTTCAGGTCATGTGTAGACTTAAAGCCATGAAGTGCAACTCTGTTTCCTGATAATTTCAAAATAAGCTTACGGTAGATTTGTTTTATGTTTTTGACATAATGCAAGATATACAGCAGAAGAAGTTTCTCTCACTTGTTCTCGTAAAATCAAAATGAACATCGGTGGTTTCGAACGGGACTGCGATCATTGGTTTGTGACTTCAGCACGGCTAAGATCTATGCGGTTTTAAGTACCAAGGGAACATGTGCAATTTAGCTCTCACAACAAAATCCTAACTAGTGTTGCCTAATCGATCTACAGCCTTAATCAGATCGTAAACCTTGCTATGAGATGCGAAGCCAAAACACAAAGGCAAATGTATCTCGCTGTCAGATTCTTGTGTTGAGCGATGCTTTCAAATCAGTATGAAAAGACTCATTATTGGATTGCTAAGCACACTACAACCAGTCACGTTTTGCAAAGTAAAGCTTCAAATGTTAGCAACATTATCAATATCTCTGGTACCACCAAACATTTCGCATGGAAGAAAGCTGTTAAACCAACTAACATAGTAGCAAGTTGAACTCATAGCATAACCAGTCTTTGAAAAACGACATGTACTTGTTTGCAAATAGATTTGATGGTTGCTTCTTGAAAATAATGTCAAACAAACTAAAAACTTGAAACCGTTTTATTTTCAATAGATTTTTTAAAGACTGTCTTGTTTGCAATATTATTTGGGCGATAGTTGAATGCTTACCAATGGGTGTAAAGAAAAAATTTTTTCACACATAATGTTTAATGTAAAATCATGTTTCAGTTTTGCAAACTAAAAATGGGCTTACATTTCGGATAATTTACAGAGCGCAAGTTGGCGATTCAGGTAGCTCGCTTCTAAGAACGTATTGAAATAATCAGAACGTTAATGCTCAAATATTTTAGCTTGATCGGTGAAATGTTCTTTCGAGACTGTTGGTAATATTTTCGCATATCTGAATGCCAATACTTGTCTGAAACGCAACAAAGTTGAAAATGCGTCAACGAGCTTCCCGCTGGCGACAAACATCGCGTCGTCGTTACAGTCTTAATTGAATTAGAATGTATTCGCTAGGGAGACATGAGCAAACAGTCTTTACAGCTTCGTAGCTGAATTGAAACGGTACTTAAAACATATTCCGTTGCGGATTTTGTTGCTAAACTGCAAGGATTTAAAAACATTTTCTATCGATCATTCAAGCGTTACAACTAGACAATTACAAAAAAATGTAGAAAGCACAGTTTCACATTCGTTCACTCCAAAGCGATTTGCTGTAAAGTGAACTTTATGTATGATCTGCAATTCTTTTGAAACCTTTAAGGCTAACCTAATTTGCTGCACATGGCTCTGCTATTGTACAGTTTACGTACAGTTTCAAATTGTATACATGTGAGTCTTTCAGAACATTTTACAAAACTATCCGGTTCTACCACATAAGCGTTGGGATTTGTTCAGTAATGCAATCCAAACATCTATTTCTATTCACCGGGTCGTGAAATTTTTCGTCTTAGCATCAACTACACATCCCCGAGATGGATAATTCAATATTGCCAATACCCCAAAATAACTGAAATCTGCTTTCACAAAAGCAATCCCACAAAAATTTGAGAAAATTGAAGTTTGTAATTTGTTTGTGCAATTTTGTCACTATTTCCAAGTCTGACCAGAATCATCTCAAAATAACCATGCACCAATCAGCTCAACCATTTGTCACGGCGTTATTCACCAGCATAATTGTATTTCAATTGCTTCTAAAATGTCAAATCAACGTGTAGTTTTCCTATATTGTCCAAAAAATCTCGTTTTCTAAAGACCATTGCGCGTTGAACGTGGAGGCAATTCCACTACCCGTTATCTCGAAAAATGATAAGCAGCGCGATACGCCGTTGACTCCATATCAAAAGATGCATTTTCATTATGAATTGTTCAGCACACGCCTGTTTTGCACACTAAAACTGGAATTGCTGACAAAATCATACTACAACCGAACCTGGAAAAAATCTTCTGTCAAACCAACTTCAAAAAATTTCACTTTTATTTCAAAAGCTCTTCAGCTTCCTGAAAACTGTTTGAACAATCCTTTTTGCTTTCATTTGCATGTCAAAATTTGTTGTCATTTCGAAGATGTTGTCAACAAACACAACATGGTTGTTGAAAAACTGATTTGTGCAGAAAATTTCTTTTAACAACGTCATAGTGCTCATGACTCGTTTGTCACCTGCAAACATTTTTCTCGACGTGAGTATTTTGAAACTGCTTTCAAGTCTGTTGCTATTTCACGTAACCACTCCACGTAGTCGCATTTAAGCCAACACGAGAAACCTTGGACGTCTCCATTCCAAAATCTTTGGAATTTATATCAAACTATTTCTGAAAAAGAATTGTGGGGTCGTTTACACGGAATGACAAAGGCAAGGTGACTTTGACGACTACAGACACGGCACGCACGCTAGCAGACCAAGTTGTCCGCTCTTGATCGAATGTAATTTGGACAACCACAAGACCCCGTCAGATAATTGATGCATCAACGGTGGCAGGTTGACAGACCAAGTCGCTCCTACGTACTTCGGAAAATTGCAACGTTGTGTCGGCGTTCTTGCCTCAAGTTGACTGGAAATATATCTAGAAGAAAAAATCAAAAGAATATGTGTAGGTTAATCCACTGCAGTAGCTGTTACAATCATCGCTCTTGTCATTGATTCTGATTTTCTCATGTTATGTTCAGCGAGCAGTTACTAACAGATGGTACAACCTCTGCAAAAAGCAATCACTATTATTAGGGCTAATGTCTGAGACCCAGATCATTGCGTTGTTAATGAAGTTAAACCAATTATGTAGTTGTAATTTCAAGTCTCACAAGAATGATAAACAGCGCGTACATTTTCATTATGACTTTTTAAGCAAATGGCACACGTCCGTTATGTTTTGCAAAAGTGGAAATATTTACAAAATCATACGTCTGTTACTAAATACCTGACAAAAAAAGCTTCTGCCAAACCATTTACAAAGGAGTTTTACTTTGATTTCAAAAGCTCTATAGATTGCTGAAAACTGTCTAAACTATCATTGTAAGCTATTTACTTGCAAATCAAAATTTGTCATTTCAAAGATGTAGCTATCAAAACATAAGCACAAAATCACTGATTGCTGTTACAGGACCAACTTGTGCAACAAATTAGATATTTTTCCGTGCTGCTGCTCATAGTGCTGCTTGCGACTCGTATTAGCAAACTTTCTTGTCACCTGTAGAAAATTTTCATATCGTGAGCGCTTAAAGAGTCATTTGTATCTTAAAAGTGTTTTCAAATCTGTCGCTATTTCACGTTACTGTTGTTTCAAATCTACATAGTCGCATTTTAAGTCAACATGAGAAAGTTTCTACCTTGGTAATGAAATGTCATTTATTTTTGCAAAACTGGTCTTTTTATCTTGTGATAAATTGGGAAATAAATTTAGGTAGATCTTTGTAAACGTATTCACACTGATGTTGTTGACTCGGTGTATATCAAATAAACTGACAACAATTACACACTGTTCATTCCAATCAGCCTATTTTTAGTCTTTAGAAAAACTATTGTGTAAAGTTTTCCAACTGCGAAGAACGTATATTTGCGTAAAATGCAATGTGCGCAGCAACGTTGGGTTAAAACGCAGGTCACACTAAATTTTTCTTTTTGTGCAAAGTTGCATCACGATGTTAGGCTTCTAACATAAATGTGCTCCGCTTGGGAAACACTTGTCGCGCTAAATGATGACTCCAATCCCAGGATTCCGACCAAGTAGTGAGCATTTAGCGATATGGTGCGTTGCTGCTTGCTTTGATCAAAAAGATTTTGGGCACATGACGCTTGCATTTTTATGATGGCAACCTTTTGTGAACAGTTGTGCAACTCTGTTGCAAACAAAAGATCATCAATAATAATAAGCGTGGGAGGCCCTGGAGTGAATCTTTCTAAATAGCTCAAACCTTCCTCTAATTCCACATTGGGATAGTCACGAAAAAAGCTTTGATATTCGCCATACAGCCATACACTTCTCTGAGGCATGCGAGTAAACAGTTTCTGCAAAGATTGCAACGCACGTCTAACGAAAAATGTTTTGCCCGGACCAGCAATCATAAACGGTGACGGATGAGCAAAACGAACGTCCATGGTCGGAATGCAAAAAAGCGAGACCTTTATATAAAGGTTACAATTGTAACGGCTCAGTAGTCACCAAATCATCCAACACTTTACGCTTGATGTTTTTTTTTTTTTTGCGTGTAAGTGAAAATGTCGTGATCTCAAATGCGAAAACCACGATTCGCACAGCGGTTTGACTTGTTTGTATACGGCACGTCGAGATAGTGTTGCTTCGTCAAATCATTTTGACATTTTAGCACACCTTTGCAACTTAGTTTATCTTCTTTGCCGGAACAGTAATACGTTTTACTGCAGAGAGCGACAATGCTTTCTCCCTCCCACTCAACTTTAAAAAGACCAGGTGTTCGCGTATGATACTTTTTCGATTCTGTGCACTCTTCACAAACAGGCACCCACGCATCACCGTTTGCACACGTTTGAATAAAATCGTTTTTGTGCGAATCGCAAGTTTCGCTGACAAACCACTGCTCGTACTCTTTGTAAAATTCTTGCAATTTTTCCGGTCGAACAACGTCATGCAATCGTGATGCGCTAATGCCCAGTATGCTGAATCAGTGTCCATTGCCGCATAGCAATAATCTTTTCGCGAAATAAATTTGTCAATGCAATCGTAATAAAATTTGAGCATTTGCAGTTTGGCATAATTGAACACAAAGAAACCAATTTGCACAGGCAAATCAAAATTCACGACTCGTTTTGCTTTTGGCACTTCGTAAAATTCATTGCCCAAGTCGGTGAGTTGAGTGAACAAACAATCGTTAATTTCTTTGCAAATCTTTTCTTTGTCAACACATTGTGCGTTGCGAAACTTTTCAACGCACGTCAACGTTCGACCAAACGCAGAGTTCCCTTCAATTTTTTTAATTTAACCAAACGGTTCTTTGTCAGGATTTTCGTCACCGCATCGTCATGCGTCGCTAATTTCGTGTGAAAAATGCTCAAAGCAACGAGAGGGAGTGTATTCAATGACTTGCAAAACCTTTGTGACGACCAAACCCTTTTCTAAATACCACTGTGAAAGAGCAGATGCGAGTAATAAGTTTTCAGAAGATAACTCCCAATCAAGTTTCGTCTTGGATTTTTCAACAAACCTTGTTCCAATGCAAATTCTTTCATGACACCCGAAACACCTTCAAGACCAATATCAACATTTCAAAAAATGGTTGACATTTCAGAAAAATAGTCTTTCAAATGCTGAGGCACAAGGCGCATGCAACGAACATTCTACCATGCCAAAGAGCTCGCCAGCGCGTACGGCGTCAATAATTTTCTTTTCCGTCGTTTTTGTGCAATCTTTACGCGGTCGATTGGCGTGAAATTGTTGAACGTCCGGGTCTGTTGTTTGAAGATTCACGTAGATACATTCCCACATTTCAACCACATGATAACCTAGTTGTTTCAAATAGTCGGTGGTGTCCTTGGTTTCCTTTAAATGTTCATCCATGGACTTTTTGAGTCGAGCGTTGAAGGTGAATTTTCTGCATTTCGTACATCCGTGAAAGTAACAACCTAAACAAAAAGGTTACCTTAAATATTTTTGCATATATGAAAACGATGTAGTTTTGTTCAACTTACCGTGAAATTGAAAAACCGTTTGNGTCTCTGGAGCGAGTCCATCTNCTCGAACTTTTCTGCAACCAATCTCGTGTTCATGAGAAAAGGGTTGGTGCTTGATGTAGANGCCCTTTTCAACGTTTCGTATTCGAGTCATTCCATCGCGACTTGACTGATGGAATATGTTTTTACCGGGTAAAAATTGTCTTCTGGTTTTCGTCGAATCGGAAACCCTGTGGGCATTTCCAAAGATAAACAGTACAAGTAAAGACTGTTGACTTCGTAGCCAATCACATTTTGCACCGTCTTTGCATCGTCTTTGTACCGATGCTCTCTTATTTTGACCCCCACTTCTACGTGTCGTTGGAAAATGATGCTCGGCCCACGAACGAAATTTTCTTTGATGACGTTTACGACATCGCTGTTGGTTTTTGAAGGTGTGCTGAAAAAATCTCCTCGAGGCATAGAGCTGAATAAGTTTATCATTGTCAATCCCGGTAAAGAAATAGCATTATTAAAATGCATCAAGATTCATCTTTTTGTACACGTCGACGTGTTTCTCAACAGCTTCCAAAAACGGCAAGCAATCGAGAGTGTTGTAGTATCGTAAAAAATCCAACATTGACTTCATGCCTTGTTCCTTCCAAACCTGTCAAAATGTTTTTATTTCAAAATTAATTTTCATATGGTGCTAATTTTGACACAAAGCTGTTTCCGCGGTGCGCTGTGTTGTCATTAGTGCACAAGCAGCTGTTCACTCGCGATGCTGTAACCACCGCACAATCAGAGCAGTGGCCCACAAGCAGAACGCCGCATACCACTCTCAAGCGATTACTAACACCAACCAATTGATTTATCATTGCTACAAATGAAATACAAGTTTTTCAAAGCTTCCTTAACATGCTACTCACTCGATGGCATAGTTGATATTCTTCGTCGCTGATTTCCTTGCATTTCAATCGTTGTAAAATGCTTGAGCTGGTGGAAGTTGAGTTTCTTTCAATTTCTCTGGGCTGGTCATCCAGCCATAAGAAAAGAAAAACTTTTGTAGCTTGCAGCCAAACATTTGTACATATGCTGCCAGAGAAGCGCCCGGTGGTAATTAGGAACAAATGTCCAGACAGTTCAAACTTGAGGTGGACAAAGAGAGAAATTTGTTTCCACGCTTGGTGACAATGATTTTTTCACCGTTTTGCATCAGTGATTTGACCAAATGCGAAGGAGTCAGGTTGATGTCGTAATTTCCGCTGTTGAATCCAATTGTCGGAAGAGATTTTATGTGAGCGACAAGCCTTGTAACATATTTGAACAAGGGGTGGTCATCTGGTTTCACTTCTTCCAACTCTGCTTGTCTGCACACATACGCTTTTAATTGATTCATCAGAGGTTCATATTTCTGTTTCAGCAATTCAAATGCTTTTTCCCATGCGGCAAACGAGATGATCCAGTATTTTGTTGACCAGTACATGACTGTCACCTTGTGAAACTTCAAAATAAGGCGCTGTAAATCCGAGTACGTTTGTTAGAACACAAAATGACAAAGGGATATGCTGGGACACGAATTCAGTGCTTCCGTGTTTCTGCATGCCGGTTTCTTTTGAAAATACTTCGTAATCAAAGACTGCTTGAAACGGATAAAATTTGAGTTCATTTTCCGCAGTAATCCCGAGGTCTTCAATCAGCTGGAAAATATTTCTCTTTGGGTGATACACGCCTCCTTTGTACTTGAATTTTACACCGAGTTTGCACGTCTTTTCGTGTCGCAGCATGTAACAAGATCTATGCCACGACTTTCCGCATGTTCTGCACGCGTACGCTCGTGAATATAGATTGATATCGCAAACGTAGGAAAAATGCTTCTTGTACAGGTTGAGTACAATTCGAGGCCATTTATTGCCAGAACATTGCGCGGGTGATCTTTGAACCAGCTCGGCTCGCACACTTCCCTTTTTTTAGGGTGTAAACCAGGGGTCTCAAACACGCGACCCGCGGGCCGCATGTGACCCAAGAGAGCATTTTGTGTTCTTTTGGGAATTTCAAAAAAATTGACATTTACATTGTCAAGTGCCTTGAAAAAAGATGCCGTGGAACAATTGAATCAAGGCTGAATGATATCCAGTGCGGTTTTCGTCCGGGCCGTAGCACTACAGACCAAATTTCACTCTCCAGCAAATTTTTGAAAAATCTTGGAAGAATGCAAAAACGTCTGCACATGCTTTGTCGACCTGAGAAAGCATACGACTGGGTTCCTCGTGAAACGATTTGTTGTGGAGTGTTCCGGGAGTATGGTGTTGC
>JGI24021J15306_10011223_pt1 | contig 11134 bp, 5 predicted proteins | sample Ectturendosymbi1_FD_15306 | JGI IMG/M metagenome (IMG submission 15306)
TGGGCACAAAATAGAGGTTCAAGAAACTGGAAATCACAAATTAAAATTTTTGCCAAGCAATTTTTGCGACCCGTCAAAGTGGCGCCCATGGCTCGAGCCATGCCTGCCATGCTCTAGATACGCCACTGCAAATGTGTTCGAAAAATGGGTCTTCGGGATTTGGGGTTTATAAAGCGTTATTTTAATTACGGGAATAAAATTAAGTACGGTAATCCGGACCGGACAATTTTGGGCATATTAAACGGGTGGATTTATTAACCATAGGATTAACAAGCTGGGACTATTGTACCCATATGCGTACGGGAAGACATTTTACTGGGGGTGCGACAAAAATTTGCCCTGAAAATAACACTTTGGCGTAAAAATAAACAATTTGCCCTTTTACCATTCAGGATTTTTGAGCAACTTTGTGCTTGCCCTGAAAAATAGAGTTTGCCCTAAAAATTTTCACTGTATTGAATACACTTTCATACACAGGATTTTTAGCAACTTGCGCTTGCCCTGAAAAACAGAGTTGCCCTGAAATCTTTCACGTACTGTAACATTTTTTATCATTCAGGGTTTTTGAGCAACATGCGCTTGCCCTAAAAACGGAGTTTGCCCTGAAATTTTTCAAGCCGGGGGTGCTGCCGCTCCGCCGCCCCCTTCTCGTACGCCAATGACTGTACCTGTGCATACCAGAGATGATCGGACTCCCTTCGCCACGGAGGTCTTTGATGGGTTAAGCCCCCCAAACAGAAATATGAAACGCTAAAAGTTAGTGGAATTTTTGTCAAATTTGAATGTCAAGCCACGCCTGAGTAAAGCCTCTCCCTATTGACGACTTTCTGGCGACGATTGTGGATCAGAGTCAATTTTTTGTTCCTGATCCTGCTCATGTTCCAAAAAAGTAACTCCAGCTTCTCATTGAGGCAAATATCGTTCAACTCTTTGACCAGAGTTCTTTAGGCACAGTCACAATGAAACAACTATCGCTATCATTTCACGTACGAATTAGCCTATTCATGCAATCTTATCTTCATGCCGCTAACTACTGTCGTTGCAAAATTTGAGATCTTTCTTCTAGATTTCCACCATGCAATTGCAACATTTACTTTGCATTTATTTTAACAAATTTGTATTTTCATAATTTGTTCCAGATTTTTCTCTTGTTTGATAGGCTTAAAATTTGCCCGGGTTATTTTTGTTTAAATCCCTGGCAGCTTCTGCCTCGGTGCGTCACATTCATACTATTTTTGTGCTTGTGAGTGACACCTGCTGCACGGGAGTAGTCACGCGGTCTGTCATGTGATAATCATGAGTTTGTCAATCAACCGAAAGTTAAATTTAGAGACTCATCAACATCACCTGAGAACACCTGTGGCTTATATTTGATCACAATAGTCATGGCTTTGCATTAAAGTCTAATACAAAAAATAAAAACAACCTGAAAGCGGCTCAGTGCAGAACCGTCGCCAGACAATATTCAAAAAAGGGCTTGGAGCTTTGGGGCTAAGCCCACCAAAGCCCCCCAAGGCAACAGGACTGGCTCAGTGTTACTGAACTGCTGGCGAGGCGAGAAGCACTACGTTAATTGTGTGTGGTGAACAAATTAGCTTAGATAGAAAATGAAAGTTCAAAAAACAATAGAAACGAAGAAAGGATGCTGTTAGAAACAAAAACTACAGAGATTTGTTAGATTACTTTTTTAAACAAAGGCAGTAGATGAACAATGGATTCAGTGGACTTACTAGGTTGAAGCTCGTTTACACAACAGCAGATTAGGTTTCTCGAAGTGCAACGCAGATTTTGGTAAGTTTACACGCACGTAGAGCAGAGCGAAGTACATATTCTTCCCCGAATTTTCATGGTGGTTTGAGAAGCTGTGCGGGAAGAATTAAAATTTCAGTTTGTAGAACTAAAATTTCGCGAAGTAGATCTCATTGATGTAATTGTAAACTACCACTGCACTTGCTTATTTGCAACTTCCGAAGGAACGTTTAGAACCAGGAGTTAGTAAGCACCCTTTAAAATGGAAAGAATTTGATGATTTTTAGACTGCACAGAGATGGGTTAGCAATGCGATATTTATACGAAGAAAAGCAACAATCATAAAAAAGAACCAATGGGTTCTGCTTAAACAGTGACAAATCCCTGGCAATGATATGGACATTATGTTCTTCAGCGTTCAAGCTTACAGTGACCTTTACTGAAGGTGTGGTTTGCGCATAGAATGGGTGATCGTGGTGCGGCCGGTACGGCGATCACATTGAGACGAACGCAAAACCTCATGGGAAGAGAGTTTATCAGAAATTATGCTCGTTGTTTCCTGCAAATTCCTGAAAGGCATCAAGGTGGTACATACTGCAGGGCAGCACTTGCAGGTCAGTGGTCGACATTGCAAAGAAAAAGGGAGGAGCACTGAAGGAAATTAAAAATGAAGGCAACGAGCGGAAGTATGACTTGCCCGAGCGAAGGTCGGTTGTGCAGGCGTGTGGAGTAAACCTGGCTTTGACTCACCACCTTTCCTATACGCAGCTGAGCTACGAATCGTGACAGCAGTCTGGTTTAAATAATATTCAACGAGAAAAACAAAGCAATTGTAGGATGCCCAAAATCTCACCCTAAAACTGCACACGCAAGCAAAAAATCCGAAAATGCAAAGCAAATCTAGGAGGTTTTACTTCAAATTAGCAACCTGATGTTAAATGCGCTGCAGTAAGAAGATTGTCTTGCGTAAAATACCTAAGCTGTGCTACCCCCATTATAGCAGTTAGAAATAGAAGTGTGCAGCTAAAACCTTAACTAATGAACCTGATTAAAGTAGACTCATCAATTGAAATCAAGCAGAAAAAAATTAGCGAATAAACAAGGAAAGCACAAAACATCAAACAACAGTTTAAAAAAAACTGAGCAAAAAATTGTTACAAAAAATTTCGAAAAATATGCAATTTCATTCAGCGGTTGTCAACCCTAGCGAGATATTGTGACAGTCAGTTTACGTTGTGTGAAGCGGCAGTGAAACGGTAAAAAAAGCTTAAAATTAAAAAATTTTGCAATGTTGCAAGTGTTTCAGGTCTTCTCATAGCATGACTTGAATAAACTGCGAAAATAGTTTTATGAAAAAAACGATAGTGCTGCTTAAGGCTTCGGCGAGCAACATCAAGAGACTCCTTTAAGACAATTTTCGAAAACTTTCATAAACGAAACGATAAAACTGCTTGTCTTTCGGTCTGGACCTATGGTTCAGAGCTCGCAGGCTGGTGTGGGACGTCACAGTCGTGGACACTTTTACTCCGCACCAGCAGCACAGATGCCGAGACTGTAAACGCAGAAAATACATCATCTTCTAATAAGTTGGAGGAAATTTCAGATTTGAAGATTTTTTCTGAATGCTTCCGTAGGCAACTGAAAACGCTATGGCGGGCCGCTAATTACATACCCCTGGACTAGCGCTACAGATCGTGACTGTTATAGAAACACCAATTCATTCATGCAACCAGTTGCAATTGAGACCACCCGTGTCTATGTCTATGGAAGGCACACTGCTTCTTTTTCTGCAATCTTGCAAAAAACTTATTGGTGTGACTGGTAACCTTAGACAACATTTTGGCCTGCCTGAGAGTCATCCCCAGCCTAACCAGCATTACTGCCTACCACTTGCACCCTTATTGTTTTTTTATGTACGTATGTATACTATATTTAATGTCTAGCAGCTATTGCGTTCCGAATGAACATTTTCTGTAAGTTTTGCTAACCTCTATAGAAGTGCTATTTGGCTCGGCCGACATCTCGCAAACCGTGCTATAATTCTTATTCATTTCACACTTCGAAAATTTACATAAGAACGGTTATCGTGACTACTACGTGTAACGAAGCTACTGCACTCTGATATGTTCAATTTTGCTTTCAAATTCTGAGGCGAAATGACAAAAAACGGTTAAAAAACAGATCCACGGAAATACGTCGAAAAAGCGTTATAAGCAGACAAAGCAGCATTTACACATTTTCATGGTCTTCTTGGTTTGTTCAAACAAGTAACAGACAGCCTTGCTTTGGTTAGGTGCATATATTATATATCACTCTGTTGCAGTTACACGCAAGTATGCATTAGATCAGTGGTTCTTAACCTTTATAAACACGCCGAACCCTTACGTAGCTTTCCAAGCTTTTGTTGAACCCCATTTTTACCCAATAACAGAAAGTGAAAATGGGTTACATGTTTGAGATGACCTTCACCGAACCCCTGAAACGGCTCCGTCGAACCCTAGGTGTTCGATCGAACCCAGGTTAAAAACCACTGCATTAGATGTAATGCATTGATATTTAGATTGGCGTAAGACATTTAGATAGACGTAACTTCTTAGGGCCCGCGAACTTTATCAATCCTACAACAGGTGATTTTAGTTAGAACAAGCACAACATCTTTTAATAAAAATGTAGCCTACAATTTTAACAGCGTAACTAGATTGCAGAGAGCTTCTGGAAATTGATCAACAAAGATAGATTTACCATACTGAAAGATTTTGCACTAAAAATGCACTAGGTGTTTGGAGCAAAGGCGCAGCCGGTAGGGGCTGAAGGGACTCAAGCCCTCCCTTAGCAATCAGAATATTGATGTTTATTTTCATAGATGGGTACTGTGGCAAGCGTTTGTGTGTTTATTTCGCGGTCTGAGCAGCGTGCAGCTATTCTGCGAAAGTTCGTCCAAAGAGAACAGTGACTTCTAGTCGAAAAAGTAAACCTATACCTCTGTGCGGAACTCGCTGGGTAGAGAGGCACAATTCTGTTGTCACGTTTGTGGAGTTGTTACCAGTAATTTATAAAACTTTGGACGAACTTCAGACTAGTGACTAGTCGAACTGTGCAAGTCGACGTGGCAGCCAGAGCGTCACAATTCCGTTGATCAATTCCATTTGCAGCACATCATTTTTAGTTTCTGTATATGTCATTCAACACATTTCTGCCATTTTATTGCCATTATCGAAAATGTTGCAGGAAAAGAATCTGGATATTTTTGAAGCAAATTAACTTCTGGATGGAGTGCTTTCACTTCTGCAGGAGCAAAGACTTAATTCAGAAAATACTTTCAATCATATTTTCGAAAGGAGCACTGTTGTTTGCAATAAACTTGATGTTCCTGTCACAATACTGCGCGGTGCGAACCGGAAAAATTACAGAAACAATTTTCCAGCTGCTAATCCTGAATAATTTTTTAGGTGCTCTGAATTTGTTCCTTATATGGATCAGTTAACCTCTGAATGAGAGAATAGGCTTCAAGACGGCATGTACGTAGAACAACATGTACGTTGCTTTGGAGATTATTTCTAAAGTTTTGCCACTCTGCTACCGATGTTCAAATTAACTGTTTGCTCACCCCATACCATGAGGATATAGACAGCCATGTTGTGATTTCAGCAGATATCAAATGATTAACCAAAAACTGGGAAGGGGTAGAAGAAGAAAGGCGACCCTCAAACGCGATTGAAGCACTGTTGGAATGTCAACAAGAATTTTTTAAGAATGTTAGGAATCTCCTTGAATTACTAGCCACAGTTCCTGTTTCAAACAGCTAGGCTACTGCTGACTGAAGTTTCAGCACACTGAGACGACAGAAGACCTATCTGAGAACAACCATGGAAAGTGACCGCCTCCCTGGCTTGGCTCTTGTGCATGTCAGTGCATACACACCACCCCATTAACAAGGAGGAAATTCTTGAAGACTTTGTTGCGAGTGAAAGGCGTTGATCAGACTTTGGTGTTTAATTAGACTTAGCTGTTTAATTACACTGACAGTGATTCTGCACCTAAAAAATCGTATCCAGTGATTGTTAATTCCATTACCTGTGGTTTGCTGAAGGTTTTGCTTGTAATGCTTTGAAGCGCTGTGGTCTTGGGATGAATGGGATGGAAGTTCCCGCATATATTGTTGTGCAGAGCTCATGTCAATTATTTTTTTAAATATTGTGAATGAATGTGCCACTCTGCTTGTTTATATTTTAAAAAATGTGAACTTTACAGCAGTTTTACTTAGGCTACTGTATACGATGTTTATCATCTACACAAGCAGGATCTTCATTTTGTACAAGTCTTTTTTGTTTTTATGAAGGGTCATGGCTGCTCAAAGCATTATCGCAATTTTTACTTTACGCGTATACTCTTACACTTTGCTAACAGCTAGCCAATTATCTTGGCCTTTTCAGGAGATCACTGTGGTGTAGGTTTACAGTTAATTTTGACACGACTTAAAGGTACTACTCGTACTATGAAAGAATATCGAAGAAACAAGCTGGCAGGTTAGTTGGAAGGACCCCAGTTTTCGTGGCGAGTACAGTCAATTGTTTATCCACAAATTATGTGCTTTTCTTGCTTGGCTATTCTAATCACAAACAATTTTTCCTTTTCAAGGCTTTTTGCTTCCAAAACTTCAGCCCCACCCTTAGAAAAATCCTGGCTGCGCCCCTGTTTGGAAACACATGTGTGTGAGAGTACCAGGGTTGCGGAGTCGGAGCCGGAGTCGTGCAGTAAGGAGTCGGAGGTTTTTGGTTGGAGTCGGAGTTGAATTCCTAACAACACTGGGAGTCGGAGTCGGATTTTTTTGTCCGACTCCGGATGTCCAGGTGGGTCACTTTAGCATCACACTCCTAAATTGGGAATTCCTGTCGAAATGGTACAATTCCTTACGAAACTTTTGTTGAAACAGAGGTTTCTTGCTGCGCGGCACGATTTCCAGTGATTTTAACATCCAAATTTCGATCCGTTTATGTGTGTGGGAAATTTTGGAAAGGCGGAGTCGGATATTTTACCTCCGACTCCACAACCCTGGAGAGTACGTACACTTTTTACAAGCCAAATCTAAAAACAGAAATCGAATGACAGGCGAAACACTGGACGATAGCCTCCGACTTGCTGCCGCTAACACTGGTATTGATAAAGGAATGATAGTGTAAGAGAAACCTGGACCACAGGCATCACACCGATAGAGATTTGTAATGAACATGGACGTCGAAAGGATTTTTTCCATGGGGGGGCCAAAGTGGATTTTTCCAGGCGTAGCCAAAAAATATTTTTGAAGGGGGCCAATAGTGGCAAAATTTGATTTTACCCAGTCGAAACTAAGAAACGACCTTTTTTTGCTAAACAATTGATAGGAAAATTTCAAATTCCGGGGGGGAAAGTCCCCCTTCCAACCTTCCGACGCCCATTGTAATGAATTTATTTGACAGCAGACACGCAGTCCATAGTACATGCACACACTCTGTGCACAACGCAGGTTGATAAAAACGTACAAAACGTTTTACAACGGCATTGGAGGCTGTATCACAGAGTAAGACACTTTTTTACACTAGATTGCCCGTGTTTCTTCAATACCTAAAATGCCCAAGGGTAGTCATTTTGACTACTTTCATTGTTGTGCACAAAAACTAAGGTTTAGTGCGCTTTCGCTTGTACATAGCTTGTATTTAATTACAGAAAGGAAAATTGGCTCTAAGCAGGTTCATCTTAGAGTTTTATCTGCATGGTTGGGATACTTGTAGCATTGCGCTATGAGACTTTTTATGCTGACTACAAATGTGTTGTAGTTTTATTTCAAAGGCAAATTCTCCACGCTGATAATATGACACGTACAGGTGTTTCGTTGCTAGAACATTACAATCGAAATTGTCTGTAAAACTCAACTTGGCTATACAGCGCATTTATTGCAGACACGTTGTACTAGAGAAGTGCAAGTTCTGCATAAAGATTTTTTACACTGACTGCGCACTCCAACAGAGCGGTTTCTCTTGCACAAAATCTTCACTTGACAAAATTTTTTGGCTCCTTTTCATTGTCGTTGTTGTTGGTGAATGATGCTTGGCCTGGAATGTGATTTCGTTTCTGCACTTGTGGCCCAGCTAACTCCTCTGTCAATGTGCGGCTAAAGTCTCTGCGAGAAATGTTTTCATTGTTGATCTCTTTTTGTAGAGGACCCAGGCAGGACCAGATTAAGGGGGGGCAACGGGGGCAATTGCCCCGGGCCCTCCGATCCGAGGGGGCACCACGTGATGACATTTATTTGTTTTAGATAAAATATTCGTTTGAAAAATTGTCGTGATTCCAAAGAACTACAATAATACAACTCTTATTCCGATGTTGCGTTGAGTATCGTTAACGATTTTTCTGCAAGTTTGACTTTCTGCCAGTTTTAGTAATCACTACTGAATATAAATATTTTATTCAATGCAAATATGTTTGAATTTTGCTTGTAACATTTCCTAATAACCGTTCTTGTGGCATGGGTTTCTACTCGTGCATCAAACATACTGCAAAAATGCCGCGAAAACGATAATACAGTAGCATTTGTCTAACTCGTCATCATTTAATTCATCAATTCTCTTAATTCGTTACTTTTTCGTCGGTTCCGGCAGTATTCCTATCTTTAATGTACATTTTTGTTTGTCTAATTCGCTCAATTCGTCACCTCTTTCTATCCCTGAGAAGCGTTTTGTTCGGCTAATACGACATTTGCAGTTTCGCTTTGGATGTCTAAGCAGCTATGGCGTGTGGGAAGTCAAACAAATTAAGGATCTTTATCTGAGAATTGTTGCATCTTGCAATTTGTTTATCGACTTCATGCACGAGATGCGAAGCGCGACCCGACTCCCCATTGAAAGAACGGGGAAAGTAAAAGTTTATTAAAGATTTAAAAGTTTTTTTTAGATGAAATTTAAACAGAGTAGTCTGGATAGAGTAGAGGAATTAAAGAAGTTCATTTAGTAAACAACCATAACGTCTTAATCGTGTATTTTACTGCAAATAAAAACACTATGTATACGAGTTACTATGATAAAGTATACCAGCTGCTGTGATAGAGTTTTCACCTGTTTGCATGATTCGTCACTTCGCCTAAATCGTTACTTTTTTATAATCCCCTTGAGGTGACGAATCAGGCAAATTCTACGTATTTCCGTGTTTAAGCAGCAAAGCTAGTTCTGCTGTGGTTGCTGTTTAATATCAATGATTCCGTAACTTGTGCCGTCAGGAGGTAGCCGCAGCTGAACTGCAACCTTTGTTTCGTCATAAAGGGTAGCCTATGGTGGAAGCGCACTTTTTAAAGATGTCTACTATTCTTGAGTTACAATTACATCATAAACATATGAAGCTAGTCAAGCCATTCACATCACATGTTATTGCGTGTTCTGTCAGAAAAGGTTTTTGATCAGTCGATATGTAGAACAAAAGAGCAGAAAGCGAGATTGCAGTGTTTAGCTAGCGCGATGCCGAAATCTGTAATGCAATCCGGACAGACTTGGACAACTAAATAATTCTAGTTTTCTAATTCGTTGAATTAGCGTTAAATGCCGGTAATTCTAATTTTAAGCTAATTTACTAAAAGCTTCAGTGCTCTAATTTTAATTCTACTCTAATTTCCGGTTTTGCCAAAAATACTAATTTGTCCAACGGTATTTTTAAAGATCAAACGAGAGTGCACCCTCGTGCAACGACAGTGCGATAAAATGGTCACAAGTGCCATGCTTCCATTCCATCACTTGAAAAGCTAAAGCAGTAAAAATTCGATCAATTTCTTTTTTCATTCACAACTGCAGTACAAGCTATGTGACCTTGTCAATGAATATTATAACGCCACATTGCCTATCAACTCGCACGCAGAAGTTAGAATAGTTGCCAGACAGTCAGTCAGCTGTGATGTTTCAGGCCAGGACAGTGGTGGGCAAACTGCGGCTCGCCGGCATACTTTGCGTGGATCTTCCACCTGAATAGCGATATCTCAACTTGATATAGTTGTTGTCTTATATTCAATGTTTGTTTCATTTATCAATGTCTTAACACGAGTTCATGAAGTTAGTTACCAGGGAGTCTACACGATTTGATAAGACGGATAGCCTGAAAGCTCAAAATTATAATTTTTCAAAGAGGTCTACTGCCAAAAACATAAGTGTAGGAGCAAGCAAATTTTAGGGGATACAAAGGATTTTTGCCCAAATTTTCCCAAACTTGCCCAAAAAGTTGTCGTGCAACGTTTGCCGACCGTTTTTGTTGTGTGACCTCCAAAAAATGGTTTGTTTTTCTGCAAACCTTGGGCGCCTTTTTTCGAAGGCAAACAACGATGGGCGCCATTTTTGCCCAGATTTTCAGGGATTTTGCCTAGATATTTAGGAATTTTGTTCGGATTTTCAGGGATTTTGCCCAAATTTTCAGGGATTTTCCCCGGATACTCAACAAATAGAAACTTTTGGGGGTGCGCTTGCACTCCTACCCCACTGGTCAAAAACCCCTCCTACCCCACTGGTCAAAAACATTTTGTAATTTTCCCAATGTCGAAATGAGAACGAATGGTTTTTGCAAAGAAGTTATAGATGACCAAAAAGTGGCAGAGTACAAATGTACATTGCAAGACAAGAATAACTGGAGGAGTCCGATTTGAAGTCAGATTTCATGAATTGCATGAGTTAAAATCATGCTTTGTAAATCCATTCAACGTTAATGCAGTAGACGATGGCTGTCTAGTTAACAACCTTGTGTCACAAACTAGTCAGCTGTAGAATTGAAATTGGCCGAAATGCAAGAAGATCTGGTTCTAAAAAAATTCAGTCATTGCGACTCTACAGTTAGTTCTGACGACAGGTTCCAGAAAGTAAATACCCAGAATTTAATCCGACTCATTTCTGTATTCAGCACGACATATTGCTGTGAATTTTTATTCTCTGTTATGAAGTTCGTAAAAACAAACCATCACGCAACCCTAACAAATGAACACTTGGGTGATCTAATTCATACATTTTTGACAACGTACTCTCCAGATTTTTTAAGACTATGAATAAAAAAACCTAAAATTGATAAATGATGCGTTTGTTGTAGATCCTTTCATGCAATACTTGCTTTCAATTACTTTAAATCCTTTCATGCAATTCTTGCATTCTCTATCGGTTTTGTATTAAAACTAAAAACTGGTGTTGCGGCTCGGTTGTGCTTTTCGTTTTCTGCAAATGACTCTTCCATTGAACAAGTTTGCCCAACCCTGTTTTAGGTTATTCGAAAAACGAACATCGTTTCCCTCAAAGGCGCAGCCAGGGGGGGTGCTGAAGGGGCTCAAGCACCCCCCTTAGCGATCAGAATATTGATGTTTATTTCTTAGTTTTTCACCAACATTGTA
>JGI24021J15306_10011224_pt1 | contig 11134 bp, 7 predicted proteins | sample Ectturendosymbi1_FD_15306 | JGI IMG/M metagenome (IMG submission 15306)
TCTATAGAGCCCTTGATTGACTTCCTAGCATATCGGGAGCGAAAATTATGGCTCATAAACCAAAAATTGACCAAAATTTTGCTCCCTCAAAAGCCACTCTGGGGGCATTTCTTCCCAGGCAATAACTCGCCGTCAGATTGAGCTAGAGAGCTGTTCAAACCCTCTAAAGACTTGTGAAGGTATGTAGTTTGCAATAAAAAAAAAACTTTTCAGTTTAGGATGTCTGTTTTTTTTAATGCTTACATGATGATAGGATGTTTATGTTATTTTTTGCTGATGTCAGCATTTTTGCCCGACCTCCTTTTAAGACTCGCAGGAGTCATTTTAAATGACATAAATTTTTTTTAGTTTAGCTGTTTTTTGGTTATATTTCGGGACTTTCAAGGGTCCGAATTGGTTTTAATCGTTCCTGGTTCCAAGATTAGCACCAAAAAACATCAAAATAAATTAGGGAAATCCTCCAAAAGTATTGAGAAAAGCCCTTTACCAATTAGCTCTTTTTTGGCCTAACTTTTGAACCAGAAACGCTAGAAACTCAATCAAGGGCTCTAAAAACACGTATTCTCGCCTAGAATCCCAAAATACTGCGAGCCAAAATATTGGCGCTTGGGATCAGATGATGACGTCATTAAATTAACCAAAAAACATGGCCCCGTCATGATCCCATTGGCCCAAAACCCCCCAATCAAATTAAAAAATTTTTTTTAAATCTAAACTACATGACACCACTAGTCATTACAGGGTTTGAACAGCTCTCTAGCTCAATCTGCTGCCGAGTTATGGCTGGCCAAAATTTGCCCTGAAAGGGTAAATTGTGCCTTTTCTGAAAAGTTTTGAATTAGGCCAAAAACTGGGTTTTTGACCCATAATTTTGACTATAGATATGCTAGCAAGTCAATCAAGGGCTCTATAGACACGGATTTTGACCTAGTTTTCAACAAAACTTTGAGCCAACAGAATGGGTCAATGGGTTGGGGCCCAGGGCCGGCCAAAGGTGACCAAAATTTCCAAAACATGCCCTCATTGTGAGATCACCTCCAGAAAACCCCCACCGAAAACGAAAAAAGTTTTTTTTTTATGTCAACTAGAAGACTTGCTGAATCGGTAGAGGGTTTGAACAGCTCTCTAGCTTTAGCGGCTAGCGATTTATGGCCAAAAAAGGGCCGGCCAATCGCGGTCAATAAAGGGGTAAAACTTGTAATGTTTAAAACTACAGACTATACAAAACAAACGAGTTACTGAGCTACTAGCAAATTTAAAAAATCACCATATGATTTTTAAAAATGCATATACAATTATCATACTAAATTATTTGCAACATATGCTACATGCAAGCATCAGAAAACAGCAAAAAAACAAATCACAGAAATATTAACACCTTCGCAGTCAGGATTTCAGCTTAACACAGCAGTTTACACATGTCTTAGTGACGGCATAACTCATCCACCAATTACGCTAGAGAGCTGTTCAAAGCTGTCTTTGGCAAGTCTTCGAGTTTTGTTTTTTTGTGTGACATCATAGGTAGAGCACTTTTAGCCCTTTTTGGCCCACTTCATCTGGCCCTGAGCCCAAACCACTAGATGGTAGTATTTTGCTCAAGTTTTTTTGGAAACTAGGTTAAAATCCAAGTCTTTTGATAGTTATGGCCTAAAGACAACAAAATAATTAATTAATGCCATAATTTTAAAAAATTAATTAATTCATTGTTTTTAGGCCATAACTTTAGAACAAGAAATGTTAGAAAGTCGATCAAAGGCTCAAAAGACTCAGATTCTAGCCTGCTTTCCAATGAAAACTTGAGCAAAATACTTCCGTCTAGAGGCTGGGCCCTAGGCCAGGTAATATTAGCCAAAATGGCCAAAAACCTACCTTACTTATGATATCACTCACAAAGAACTTGAAACCCAAAACTTAAAAAAATTTTTCATTGCAGTCTCGAAGACTTGCCAAGTCTTTTGCAGGGCTGAACAGTTCTCTAGCACAATTGACTGGCATGCTATGGAGGTGCAAAGTGGCATGAAAATAGCATTTTCAAAGTATGAAATATTCATACCCGGCAGCGAATGTGTTAATTGTATCAACATCTCATTTGTAGGACACTACATACTGATAACAGTAGCCCATATTGAAAAATTATGGTATCTCTGTTTCATAGTATTGTCACACAAAACCAAATGAATGTGCACTCTTGTGTCAAAGAATATGATTATTATCCGTAATAAAACAGACAACAAACTCTCACAAAGCAAAAATGCCAAGACAGTATTTCAAATCATATCGAAAGCAAACCTAAAAACTGTAGATATATACAAGTATCTTACACTGTTGCACAGAACTTGTTTTGAATTTTAATAACAAATGAAAATATTAACACGACAGTTATTAGACATCTGATGACAAAAAGAAAAATGTTGCTGGCTTTTGTGATGAAAATTGATGCTTGGAAATTGTCTTCATTGTGGTGCAGTCCTTTTTTCCAAGTACTTTTTTATGGCAAGAATCAATGTTCCAGACATAATTAGTGCAGCTCCAATGGCACTGAGAAAGTATGGAGTGTCATGGAAAAGTAAGACTTGGTACAGATATGCAAGAACAATATCCATCTGCCGCACAATTGAAACAGGCCCGGCATTCTCAGTCTGTAAAAAATATTATGACACTAAGAAACATGTATAATCCAAGCATTCCTTATAGAACAAAACTAGCGAACAAGTATTCTATTGGAATAAGACTGTAGGACTGGAGATGTGTAGTATTACATGAAATCAATTTCCAATTAAAAAACTGCTGATGGATTCAAGCCCTTCAATTTGTAGAGACTAGTTACTTGAATATAGATATGTGCAAATTTGACTCATTGCAAAAAGATGACAACAGAACCCAGTTGGCAGATTCCTTGAAAGTTTGCAGCAAACCCAGAGCTTTCAATGGCTAACATTGGTTAGGATTGCAAGGTAGTGTTCAACTTCTGTCCATGAAGTTATGAGCTCAAGATACGAAATATTGCTTCCATTAAATAAAATACAACTAAACAGTTACAATCAGAATTGAAACAAAACTTCTTTCCTTTAGAACTTTTCATGAGAAGTAACCATGTATCTATTTATGTATATATAATGCATACAGCCTTGGAAGTTGTATCTTAGTTTTAGATGAGCTGCTCATGTATTAAATTCAAATGGAAAATTTCACACAATGAACATGAAAAAAAAAGTCACAAAAAATCGGCACCCCCCAACGAAAAAAGTTTTTTTCGAGTGCAATCTACTAGACTGGCCGATCCGTTTGAGCCTTCGAACAGCTCTCTAGCGCAATCGGTGGAGGAGCTAGGGTGTTGGTAAGGCAACCGAAAACTGCTGTTTTTTAGGTCGAAATCGAAGTACGAATATATCGTACGCCGGCTCTCAAAGTGTTAAAAATAACAAAAACTAGACTAATTGCTTCCACATAGTAAGAATCACATAACTCACAAACAACAGAGTCTCCATGAGCATTGCTGGGACATTGGGATCGTGTTTAAAGTTGCATACATATGTAGTTCAGGTACATCTTCAATTTTGAATAAAGTTCAAGTTTATTATCTTTTCATATGACTCAGTTACTAAACAGAAACAATACTGAGAGCTATTGTACTACAAGTTTCAACCAATTGTCAGTGGAAATCCATAAGGTGCACTGGACTATAAGACGCAATACCAAAAATTGACTGCTAGCTGTTCTCATGTGATACATAAGGTGCACCAGATTATAAGGCACATTAAATTAAGCAAAACTTAGATTTTAAGTCAAACTGTAGCCAACTCTGTCACAATAAATCCCGAATGCCAAAGTCACCCGTGTACTGGAGTCGCCACTGGGAATTTAATGACATTACTAGGGTCATTTTTATGACCTAAAGATCTTGATGATATGACATTACTTTTCAGAAAATATGACCAAACAAAAGTGTCTGAGGTAGAACATAAATCTACTGTACAAACAAGCATTACCAGCAAAAATAGGCATTAGAGATGGTAGCCTATGGTTTGTTGAAGCCCACTAAAATAAACAGCTCAAAACATGATCAAAACATATATTTGGAAGCAAATTGAAAGCATGCATGGATATTGCTTTAATTATTTTTGGGCAGAAAGAACATGCTTTTTTAGGCAGTGCATTACATTTCTTCCAAATATCTTGGTTCACCTACATCTTTGCCAACATTTGCAAGGTGCCCAAGTAGGTTCAATTTGCAGGATGCAGCTTTGACCTAGCGATATAGTAGTTTCACCTGATATTTTGAGATTGTTTTAATGGTTTACTTGTTGAAGTAGGTTGAAAACAGGCAAAATATGGCTTTATGACCTAACATGGAAAATGTGACTTTTTCTGACTTTATAACTTTTGTTATAGACTTCGTAGGGGTGCAATTGTTATTTTAAAATTTGTTTCATAGCTTCCTGAACCACAGACAAAAAATGACATTGATGACTTTAAATGGCCCTAGCCATTACATATGAGGGAGTTTAATCTGTCACACATGCCCAATCCGCTAGACCCAAATAGAATAAAACAAAAGTTTTGCGCATGTTTGATTCAGTGTGGACCAATGAAGTCAGGAGCCTCGTGGAGTAATACAATATATGCTAGTTACACTGGGAAAAACATATGCTGCTTATTGCAATTGTTGTTGGTTTATTGCATAACAAGATGGCCGTTAACAAAAACATCATAACTAGCAATTAAATAAATAGCACCATTTACCACAAACCATTGGTTCTATATAAGAAAGCAAGACCAGATTCATACATTAGGCACACCGCATTATANNGCGCACTTTCAATTTTTGAGAAATTAAAGGATTTTAAGTGNGCCTCATGGTCTGAAAAATACAGTAAATGAAAACACAATTGTATTCAGCTGATTTTATTTTCAGCAATTTTTCAGTCATTGACTAACTAATTAAAAAATTGCAGAACCAAGCAACAAATTTTGTTAGGTATCTATGAATCATAAGCAATATACTGATTTTCAAAATTTTCAAAAAACTTTTACATGTCCACCATACCTGAAATGCTTTTGTGAGGAATATTTGCCCAGTTAATCCACAAATTCCAACTACAACGGCATACAGCCATGACTGCATGTCGGTGGGCATAGCGTATGAGTGAGTTCCCAAAATCACTATCATTGGAAGAATGACACCAAAACCAGATGCATAAAATACTGGCAGAACACAGTGTACATGTGGAATTCTCCTCAAACACAAAAATGACACAGAAACCAACAATGAACCAAGAAATGCTGTTAAAGCACCAAACTTTGAATCCTTTGCTAATTCCTTAGCCTCAGGTTGTGTCACTGCATCAGCAAAACCAGAATGTTCATAAGAAACAGAGTTTGTAGTCCAACTTTCTAAACTTATAGTACTGTTTGTACTGTTTTGAAAACTCAGTGCTGGTCCTGCTGGACTAAAAAGGAATGATGGCCTGGAAACTAGAAGAACACCAGACAAAGTCAGGAGAAGAACCACAGCTTCAACACATCCAAATGGTTCCCCAAGGCACAGCCATGCCAAAAGAGAAACATAAACAGGAGAACTAAATATTATGCTTGAAGCATCACCAATTGACATATTTTGAAATGCATAAAAATATAAGATAAGTGTTCCTCCACCAAAAACTCCTCGAATTAAAACAAGAACTTTTGAAGTTGAGGACAACTCTTTCCATATTGAAATTCTGCAGACACCAAAACAATTGCATTCATGAAAGTGGACTTGCATACATACACATACTTTATCTGCTACATCCAAGATGAGACATTATTATGTGCAAACTGTGCTTTATGACAATAACATAATCTTACATATATATTCCAGTTAAAAACCAGTTGTTTTTGCTACTAAAATAAAAGTTAAACAAAAGTGATAATATACTGATTAGTGCAGAATACCTTGAAGAAAAAGGAAAATACCATTACTGCAAGCCATTACAACCACAGCTGCAGAGCAGGGTAAAATTATTGATATATACGATATCCCATGAATGAAAAATTCCATAAGTAAAAAATTATCCAATAAGATTTTTCACCCAAACTTTGTTTTTTTTGGCCCTAACTTTTGTAACAGAAACTTTAGAAAGCCAATCAAAGGCTCAAAAGACTTAATTTTAGCCTAGTTTCCACTAAAAACTTGAGAAAAATACTTCCCTCTTGCGATTGGGGCCCAGGGTCTGATACCCCAGCCAAAAAGTAATAAACCTCCCCACTTATGATACCACCCACAAAAAAACAAACTTAAAATTTTTCTTTTATTGCAAACAAGACTTGCTAAGTCTTTTGAAGGTTTGAACAGCTCTCTCGCACAATCGTCTGGTGAGTTAGAAAGTTGCAAAGCAGTGTGAAACTACAGGATTTACAAGTAAATCCACCTGGTAGCCCAGGTGTTTAATAGCCACAGCTCCAGCTCAGGCTCTAAATTTTAATATGAACTCTGGCTCCTTGCAAACTGCTGAGCTCCACAGCCCTGATTATAACATACCATTTTTTAAGACCCATAACAATGGTAATACTGCAATGTCTAAACAAGATGCTACTAGACATTAATTGAAAGGTCAATGTTTGGTTGGAAATATAAAACAATGTTAAATAATGATCAACATAGTAATAGTTCGCCACAATTTAAATCAACAAATCATGCAATATAGGTACATCTTGCTGAGTTAGATGCAGCATTCTCAGCCACTAAAATTGAAACTTCAAATGTTGAAAACATTTATTGATTTAAAACTTTCTGTAAATGTTGAAAACATTAAACTCAAGAAATCACATTTATGCAAGCTTCATAAAGCAAGTGTTTCATTTGTTAAATCTTATATTTCACATCATGGTGTTTGTTGACAGATGTAAAAACTTGTAAAAAGAAAAAGATTACATACAGCTCGTGTTTAACTAAAGTGAAATCCACATGTATGCATAGAGACAGACCACCTGCATCTGCTACAGAATTTCCATTGATTACAGATACATACACTGGTAAAGAAAGCGTCAACTATTAAATCAAAATGGAAAGAAACAAAAAAGGTTCATTGGCAATAGATTAGTATGCCATTTATAAAATGACTATATCGTATCGTAGGTCACTATTGATTAGGTGAAAAGAATAAGTTATAATTTTAAAACTGAATACTTTCGACAAACACTTTCAACATTTAATCTAACAAAGCGTCAAAATATAAACCATAAATAAAATGCATTTATAATGATGTCAGTACAACCAACTACCGTAACAAACACATAGAACAAGTCTAATAATAAGCCAATAATACAAATTGCATCTTTGTACAAACACTAACCTTTTGCACAAAACAAATGCTGTGCAAAAAATGAGCTGAATAGAAGAACGAAACATAACCACTTCCATTGGATTAAGTTGCCCATCCAACAACTTGACAAATGCTGAACCAGTAGCAAAGAACAAACATGATAGAAATCCATAGATATAGCCTCTAACATGTTTGCATTTTGAAAATGCAACATGTGGTGCAGAAGAACTACGTGAAAAGATGTTCGCATCAGAATCCAAATATTGTATACTATGACTGGACTGTTCTTCAAGTGTACCTTGTAATTCAATATCTTCATATGCTGTGTCACTCTCAGTGTCTTTAACATTTATTAACAAATGATAATCAACATTTTTGCCAGTCATCTCATCATACAAGCACAGCAATCTAGACAAATTCCATAACTAAACAGCATGTGAAATATGTCATAATAAAGAAATGCGATGGTAATGAACAAGTGCGATGTAAATTTATGCAGTGATTTTTCTTGCAGTATTGCACTGTTCTACACTATATGTGTAGCTTTGAAGCGGTTTTGACTTGCAGTATCCCATGGATGATGGATGGAAGGCTGTGTCAGTGTTGCCAAATGGTTGTCACCTAAACTTGCTAAATGGTGTCACGAAAAAGTGCTTGATCCTGCTAAAAAACATGTCACACATTTTCAGCTAAAATCTGCTAAAAATAGTGAAATCTGCTAAAAACTGCTTTTTTTAAGGTAGTTAAAATCGACATGTAAAGCTATGTATCAATTTTTAGTCTTGCATTCACACTATCAATGGACCAGACATTAGCTCTATGACTTCCTAGCGTAACTGAACCACCTGGAAAAATCATATGTGTCGTGGAATAAAAATGTATTATTCTGCCAATGTACTCTTTTAAACCCAACATGCTCATCAAGCACAGAAGCAAATCATTTAAGCTTCACCAAGTCATCCAGCTGTTTGTTATTTTACGCAATTCTCTGCTTAAAATCGGTTGGTTGCGTCACAATAAAAACTCCAAATGATTGCCACAACTTGTACTTGGCACTGGTGTTGCCCATTTGAAAGCGTCATCATCACGAAGACAAAGCATTTTTGGTGAACAAGTAGAGCTCGACCGATTAGGTTTTTTGGACCGATACCAATGTTTTTCAATTTTCATTGCCAATATCCGATGCCGATATTTTTGTATTGCTCAAGCAGTATCTATTTTGCCAAATGAGCCAAAATAAACACTCCTAGAGCTATTCTGCCTTCATCCAAATATTTTCAAACTGCAGCTGAAAGACATTACAGTACATATTTTGCTTCAGGCCACATAAACCAAGAAAATAATTTCAAAAGTTAATTATTTTACGAGGCAAAATATACACTCCTGTTTTGCCTTGTGAGGCAAAATATACAGTCCTGGAGCTATTTTGCCACCAGTCAGACATGATTGGCTGAACTGGTCACATGACAAGTTTGGACAGCTTGACTGTCTCAGTTGACTGTGACATCAGTAAATGGGTCAGTCTGACAGACAAGTAATGTTATGCTTTCAGTTCTGGCAAGTTGTTAGCAGATTCTTCCTTGCATTGTGTGAACTGTAGGCTTAATCTAAACCCATGTTTCTTTACGTATTGTACTTGTCACGTGACCATTTCAACCAGCTGTGTTTGACTAAAGGTCAAAAGTACTCTGAAAGGATGGTTTAATCCGTTGCGCCTACTGCAGTCCATAGCAATTTCTAGGACTAGTCTAACTCTAAATCAAAAAATCACAAACAACAAACATGTGTTGCATATACCGTAAGTGGGCTTACTCCTTGTGTGGACATCTGTGCCTACACTCAGATGTCATAAGTAAAAAAATGCGCGACGCATTAAAACCATCACTTCACAGCAATGAAGAACCATACAACATCGAATTCTGCGCAAACCTGGGTCCTGCTCACTGTAACGTACGCACTTTTTTGATGCACAGCGCAATTACCGGCGGCAGTAGCCAGCATAGTGCAGTAGTGCTGTTTGACTTGTATGTTGCATGAATGAATGAATGAATGAATGAATGAATGTTGCAGCAAGTGAGCATAGTCACTTGGATGCGGTTTACATCAGTGCTCTTCAAATGGGTAATCTTACAGCTTTAAATTGTCATTTGAATCGTTTGCAACACCCATAGTAATTTGTGTATAACATTTATAATTGCAGGTCATTTTGATGAAATAATAACAAGTAGCAGGTTGATTCTGTTTATTTTGCAACCGAAATTTAGGCAACGGAAAGAAACAATTTGTTTCGAGTGAACACAAAGCAACGAAAAAACGAAAGCGCGAAAGCACGACCATTCATGGACGTCTACAGAAATTTTTTCAGGGTGGGGCAACGTCGACATTTTGTTTATCATTTTTCAAATTGCTGACGATCAGTGTTCCCTCTAAGATGATTTTACACTGAGCAAATATTTGTTTCACTGAGCATGATTATTTTAGGACTGAGTGAGTGGAGTTTTCAATGAATTACAAATTTTGTGAATTATATAATAAATGTACAATCTTGTCAAAATACGAACAAAATACACATTTCATTCAAATAGCTTCTTGTTTGCGTGTTTTTCCAATGCTTTGAAATGTTGCAAGTGTGCAAGAATGAGATTTCACTGCGCAACAGTTCTGGTGGTCCTGATCTATTTGTGCACCTTAGAGGAAACACTGCAAACTGATGTTCACAAAACGCTTTATCCTTTCTTTCTACACTGCAAAGAAAATGCCCCATGTTACGGTAACAATCACAAAACAAAAAACGCTTCATTGGCAGCAATAGCCAGGTGTATTAGTAGACTATTATGACAATTTACACAGTAGGCTATCTGCAGATTTTCAACGTAGGGCATTTCTTTTCAAGTAAGCATTGATATGATAGATGATCTGTAAAGAAAGAAGCTTTGGATTGCCCATGGTTTTCAACGAAACCACAAATTAGGACTTTATTTTACTTAGCAAGCATATTCAACTGAACTAACAACTGAACATGTTTTTAAAAATTTCGGGGGGAAATTGCTCAGTTTCTCTCCCATTGATTCCGGGATCAGCTAGCAAGACTTGTCAGCATCACTTAGGAACAATAGATGCAAACATCTGGGATCTCGTCCAAAGCAATCAATAAAACCTTGCTTGCCTTTGGCAATTTTTTCACAGTGAACGCTCATCATACACAAACCGGATTGATGGGGCTACCTAGAGGAATACAGTCCGTGCCTAAGTTGGAGGCGCGGACATAAAAGTCTGGGGGCGTTCTGCAAATACTGCGTAACCTCTTCATCGGATCAATACATAGAGAAAGGGAAGCACATACGTCCAGGAATATTGGTAATTAAACTATCAAACAAGTGCAAAGACATAAAGACATAAAGAAAACATGAGAAGATCATGAAAGACGGGTTATCACAGAAGTGCTATAAGTCAGGCAGAAAATCTTCTGACAGATGAATCTTCCAATGTTGTAACTCAAATGAATTATGGGCTGAGAAAGAAAGTGGAGTTGAACCGACGAAGGTAACCGCACATTGTGTAAGCTTTACGTTTGCCTGGGGTTCCTGTAGGCTACTATTTAAGAATTTTTGCATTTTATGTTCAATGCTTAACAATTGCTGAGGTTTCATAACCAAGCTCTAACTTTGCAAGGAAAATTTTTACTCTGTCCTGATCGTTCAGTCTACATCTCGAAAAAGTTTCATATTCGGAAATGTTGCGAAGAGAACATTATCTGATACCGTTTGGGAAAAAGTTGTACCACGGTTGAATAAGCACGACGACGTCATCGAATAAAATTGCCCCCCCCC
>JGI24021J15306_10011225_pt1 | contig 11134 bp, 7 predicted proteins | sample Ectturendosymbi1_FD_15306 | JGI IMG/M metagenome (IMG submission 15306)
GTCTGTATCAACCTGCGTTCTGCAGAGTGTGTGTGTTCATACTATGGACTTCGTGTCTGCTCACAAACAAATAAATTAAATTAAATTAGCGACAATTAAACTCCTTTGACGGCTGCATTAATACTTTTCGTGAAATGTGACAAAAGCTAACGCACCCAAGCAACATAAAACAGTTGGGTAGCACTTGGCAAAACCTAACATTTAGGAGGAACAATTCGCTTACCGTACTCCAAAAACATAGTTTTTATTTATTAAAGCTCTATTATCAAGAAGATCTCACGCAATCTTTGAACTGATGACGGTTTACTTGAGCACCAGCTTAATATTGTTACAATTTAAGTAGAAATTAACCCGATACCGGTGAGACTTCCGACTAAAACTATGCAGTAGTACATGCCGGGACTATTGCCCGGGTAAATCTACAAATATTATAAGTCTCAAAGAAAACAAAAGCAAACCTGTGGTGTGAGAATCGCTTTCGACTGAAAAATGATAACAACGCGCAAAGTCTTGCACAGCAAGCCGGCGTACATGAATGTCGGCCCTAAACCCAACAGCAACCGTGACGTGGTGCAGGTTGCGACGCTGGCTGGACCCGAGAGTACGAAGGAGTTGAGAAAGCACAGGAGGGCGCCGACCACCACGAAAATGCACAGTTCCTGAAAGGTGATAAAACATCATCTAAGCCAGTGGTGCTCAAACCGTGGCCAGCAAGGCCCTCTGGAGTGGCCCGCGAAGCAATTTTCATTGGGAAGAAAACTTAACACTTGAATAATTTAAGAGAATTTTTTAGATAATTTTTCTTGAGATTATTAATTCTTGTGGCCCGCGAAGGGTTTCTGAAAAACAAATGTGGTCCACGAGACAAAAAGGTTGAGCACCACTGATCTAAGCCTTATTTGTGCAAAATGTCTGTCTAAGTACTTGGCGTTACAGTATATTATGTAAAATCCCGGTCGCACGGCGGCGAGTTTAAAGCTGTGTTAACAAACAATGCAATTATTGTCAGTGGACGTGTAAGATGAGTATCACTCCTTTTTTTGCTTACGCGTTTGTCAGGAATATTTAAACAATTTTTTGTCCGGCAGAAAGCGTGAATGGAAAATGTAGTCCTATCGTGAATATATTTCATAATAAGCTTTCTTGATAAGGTCAAAACCACGTCAAGTTAAATTTTAACCTATCTCAAAACAACCAACAAACAAAACATAAAAGTTCTACGAGGGTACGTAGAAATCATATCTAACAGTACAAAGACGTACCTGACGTCAGTATATAGTTTGATAATGACTTATAACAACTTTGAAAAAATACTCGTAGTAAAAGTTTTCGCTATAGCATTTGAAACGAGTTGAGAAGCAATTGGATTTTGTATCCGATATGAACAGTATAGGTAATGAAACTTGCTTGGTTTTATTTTGATGCACAGATATAACGCTTTTAGCTTCAATTCAAACTTTAAGCTTACTTTTCCAGATGCTTTCACGATCGGTGTGTCTCTGTGTTTAAGAAAAATGCCACTCACGCATGTAGTGAGTATTATTCCAATCGAAGCTAGAGCAATGGAACCAATGCTGTAAGGATTGTCGAAGGTCATTTGGCTGTATGAACACAACAAAGACCTTGTTGTGATTGCTTTTATATTTCGAACCTACTTGTGAATGCTTTTTTGACTTACGGCTGAAGCCACGTTAACGTAAAAAACACCTCCGTTAATGTCTGCGTTGCTTAAGATTCTGCTCTTGTTGGAGTCTACCTTGTTAAACATCTGTCACGTCGATTCCAATCCAGCTCTTAAGCTGATGTTCGTCACCAAATGGCAAACAAAAACATGTTTTTCTTTCTGGGAGCGTTCAAATATTACGTAAGTAATTTTTCATCTTTTTAACCCTTCCTCCACCATCTGTAAGCAACCGTAAGCACAAAGCAACCCCCCTGTAATTACGTACGCATTTGTTGAACCCCCCAAAGAAACACAGCACAAGTGATTTTAGTACAGCATCGAGGTTTTATTTCAAGCAGCAGTGTATATACGATCTGTGTTAATCGGTCACAACAAAACAGCCCGGAAAATTTGGTTATGTAATCATCTCAGCAACCCGTCCCCTCATGAGCAAGCAACCCTAAGCATTTGAAACCCCCCGTACCCATCTTGTGCTTACGTAATTTGTGAACGGACCTTTGTCAGCAGCGAGCTGCAACTCAAGAGCAAGTATCAGGGCTGCGCCATTTCTTTGGGCCAAGTTGACTCCGCTTTAGCCGTGGACCGAAGTCAACAGGTCAAGTCAACTGTATCACAGTTTACGCTCAGTGCGCGGAGATAAAAGCAAATGATCGCTCACAGCAGAAATTTTAAAACAAAAGTTTAATTTAGGATATTGTTCCATACTGAAAATTCGTTTCATTCCTTGTTTAAAGCGCGACGTTCAAATGGAGCAACTCAGCTTTCAGTTTTCAAATACATAAAAAATTCGAACATCTATAAATGACGTCTTGCCTAGTGAAAGAGATTCTGATAGGCACAAAGCAAAAGAACAAAAAAATCGATGAAATACAGGATATTAAGGATCTTATTCGGCATGTTATTTTGACCTCGATATGGTCTGGCAGGTGCCTCTTGCACCAGGATAAAACATTTTTAACGATTTCTTAACAATCAGTCGCGTCGTTTAACCTCCCCTGGGCAAAGCGTTAAAAAAGTGTAAAGTGCCGGCGGTTTATTTTCAGAGCGTATGGCACCGAGCGTATAGTCAAACAACAATATCTTGTTTCGAAACACAGCTGCAATCGAAAACCGTATGGTGGAGTTAAGGAGAACGAGAATGATGAACAAAAAATACTGCAAAAAATGTATTCTCCAATTTTAAATGTTTGAAAATTTAATGCGGTTGATACCCATTTGCGACACGCTTGTCTTGCAGACCTGATGAGCGGAAAACTGGGAGGATCATTTTGTCGTATTACCTTGGAAACACAGGGCGCTTTAATACCATTCAGTCAAATACTACATCTTTAAACTTGTCTTATGGATTCAAACAATAAATCTCGTGCTTATAGCGATTGCTTCATTTGAGTACAGTACTAACCCCGGCAAGATTAAGAATACCACGGATACGGCGGCAAAATTTATCCGATTCATGCATTCATTGACAAAATCTTTACATCCTTGCAATGTTTAATTCGTAAACGGAGCAGTAGGGAAATTTTCCAATTTTGTGCAGACATGACAAACCGAGTACTTTTCAACTAAACATTAGCGCCTACGTAAATGTTTTACATTTTCACAAAGTTAGAAAACAACTTCCTAGAATTCGCTTAGTTTGCAAAAACTCACATTACGGTAATGTTGACGCAACCGGTCTGGTTTAAGACAGGCTTCATGCCTACAGGACAATCCAGGCATGCCGTGCCATTCAATCCTACGTATTGATTCATCCGGCAAGTTTCGCATTGCCAGCAGCAGGCCTGTTGAGAAAAACCTTGTTGAATAGATAAGAATAGACTTTTTTTCACACAGCCCTGACACAGGAGAAACTGAGCAGAAACATCTTCAGAAGCGGGAATATATTTTCGGGAAATATGTTACAGCAACTTTAGAATGTGGCATTAAACAATTAACAGGAAGTTACGAAAACACCAGTTCAAACGTGTGTATGAGGTTGAATATTGTTGAAACAAAATATAACGATTCGTGTAAAACCCAGCAAAGCTGAAGTGGCACGTTTCTAGCTCCAGAACCGTTTAACAAGACCCTTCCCAGTAAATAGAGCCTCTTAACCGTTTTTGTTTCACATAAGCGAACTTTTGGTACGAATCACTGTTTCCTGATCATCTTTTAAAATTGCCCAGGTGGATTTTGTATAAAAACAGTGTAATACTGTAGCCCGTTAAGTGTTCAAGTTAGATTATGCTGACACAGTGTCACGCTCAGGCCCGCAGCCAGGCGGGGAGGAGGGCAGCTGTATAAACAACATCATTATAAAATTTGTAAAATTTAATGAATTGCAACACCATGGGATTGGAAATCAAATGTTTAAATTATGCAAAAATGAAACTCTGCTGTATTGAAAAGCACCAACTCTTCGTAATACGAATTGACGCTACACAAGGCAATCGTCAATTGATAATTACGCAATTTCGCTGGCATCGACAACAAGTTCAAAACAATTTCAAAGACCTAGGTCCAAAAATTTGGAACTGCATCCCACCAACCGCTGAAACAAAATCATTTTCCAATTTCAAAAACTTTGCTATGATTAATTATTATCTTTTAGAAAAATATACGTAGTTTTGTTCTAAGCCAAGTAGTGAAATTTGCTTAGGGGAAACTCGAAAAGCATTTTTGCCTTTGTTGGACTTGGATGGCATTTTGGTATGGGAAATGATTACGGTTGAGATTCTGTTCTCGCTTCGTTAATATTTTGTAAGTTAGGGCGGTGGCTACAAGCCTGCGTCGATTTTTGATGTTTGTTGGACATGATCTGGTGCTTGCCTATTTATTTATTTATTTATTGACTGGGGTTGCTGATTTTAGGCAGGCCTGAGTGCTATCAATGGGATGCATGGATTGGTGCATAAGAAAAAAGGGCTTCCAAATATAAATTACTCAAACGTTGTAGTGGTGAAAGCGCGTTCGAAATATTATATACGTAAAAACTATGGAATGTTGAAGATTTTTTCCTTAGTCAAGGATTTGCTGTGAATTAATGTGGTTGGGCTTTGGCTTTGAGCTGCAATGCCATCTTTTTGGATGGATAGCTTTGTCGTGGGGGTGGCTTCCACATGAGCTGCAGTGATTCTGACGTCGATAGCTTGCCGTGGTGAACTGTATCTTGATTTTACTTGGATTTGGAATACGTTTTTTTACGTGTTGTTCATTGTGTGGTGTTGCTACTTTCTTTAAACGCTTTTATCTTTATTTGCGATTCACTCTTATTTTCATACTCGTGTTTCAGTTGTATTTGTTACGTTTTTTATGAACCTGTATTATTGTACAACAGTTAATCCTTCAGTTGCTCTGTAGGGCGGTGACTAATGACAGCTGCGGCCCTCGCCTCCTGCCGCTTCATCCTGATCGCACATTCTCTGTTTAGGATGCTAAATAAACCGAACGTGGTAAGATTTTTACGAAAAGGCTAGGTCAAACAATAGCCACAAATTTTCTGTTAGTTTCAAATCAGTTCTGCCTGCCTTGCATCTGGTTTTCAAAACCTTAATTGGTGTTAAGCTGGGCTGCATTTGACGTGAGAGCACATTATAACATGACCAAGACAGCTTTTCTGGGGAGCAAAATAGCAAACCCGGGAATAGTTGCTGTTGTAGCTGCTTTATAAATATTCACGGTATGATAGATGCTATATGTTTCGGAACAATCTGACGATCTTACCGATTGCTCAAATTTGGTCGCCTGACCCGATTTGCACGGCTCGCTGCAGGTGGAGTTGATCTTAAGTAGCAGGTTTCCCGTCAGCCATGTTATGTCTGTTTCAACAGATAGTTTGAATGTAAAATAAGTCCCAAGTTTATATCCCCCTCATTCTTGCGATAACAAACTTTCGCCGCCATTTTGACATCTCTCTTTAAAATAACCACGATTTGTCACAATCAATGACATAACTTATGACGTACACATAAACAATGCTTTTATCAGAGCGGAAACGTCTGCAAAAACTAAGGAATTTTCAACTTTTTTATTTGAAAATGTTGTTTTGCTTGTTTTATTTTTGTGTTTGTCTGCTTGTGGGTCTATAACAAAGGTTGTTTTGCACATAGGTTTTTGGATACTGATACTGCATTTCCCAGTTCCGGCTTGTTGAAATGGACGGAGAGGTGTGGGCTACATGGTCTGGGCCTACGTTGTTGAGTTGCAAAGTCGAGTTTCTTTGTGTTGTGCCGTTTGTTTTAAGAGGGACAGTTCAGCGCGAAGCTTTTTGATTCTTAAAACAATGCCGTATATTTCCAAATTTAGACTTCATTATCCTCGATTTGAAGTCGAAAAAAGGTAGAAGAAATCCGAACGACAACTTGGCAAATTTCACATTGACCAGGAGTCTGCACTACAGCGATTTAGCAGGAACAGCAGAAGCATGGAACGAGCATGCATCGGATTTTGAGAAGGCAGCATACAATGAGAGATCACTGTGGCGCATGACAAATTTTCAAATGCAAAGGTAACTGTTTTTCCTCTGTCAGAAAGTACACAAAATCCGCATCTTATGATGTCTTCATTGATTCTCTAGCGCAATCGTCGGCGATTTATGGCCAAAATTGCCTAAAGAGCCATAAATATGGCCATCGCCGCCCTGAAAGAGTTATAGTCAGGGCTGTGGAGCCGAAGCCTTGTCCGAAGCAATTTTTAATGGCTGGAGCCGGAGCCAAAAATTTTTGAATTGTGGAACCGGAGCCTGAAATTTGAGTTCCCGTTCAACAGACATAGTTTGTGGAACAAGCCAATTNTACAAATGATGCAATGTTTTTTAGCTTTTAATGGACCAAACTGTTCTGGAGCCGGAGCCAAAAACTTTTAGAGATCGGAGCCGGAGCTGTGCCAAAAATTTTAGATGCCTGGAGCCGGAGCCCGAAATTTGAGTTCCGGCTACACAGATCTGGTTATAGCAATAGCAAGCATTTGAAAAGAAGCGCCCCTTCCTTACTTCCGCTTCTGAATATTCCAGTGTTTTTCCATTCTTTGCCTGAAGAGTCGAACGTTAGGAGGTCGTACACAGCAGTGCCGTCTTGGTTTTCGTCAAAGGTAACACGTTCACCGTTGACGCCTGAAAATTTCAAGCCTGGTCAGCGTGTGGATATTTTGAACGTAAAAACGGCCGTGGACTCGTCGGAAAGAAAACGGTTATTGCCTTTCAAACACCAGTTAAGCCAAACGTCATCAAGGGAAGACAGTACCTGTAAATTTACTCTTTCATCAAGCGACATCTCAATGCGATTATACGGGTAACCAAATTCAGAGTAATTTTTTAGTGTACCCGTGTCCCATCCGCCATCACTGCAATACGTAATGCATGTTAACCATCCCCGTCACTTTTATCGACGGGGAAGGTCACATGACTAGCTTAGATATGAAAGGAGTTATCACTTAAAAAGCTGTGTGAACGCAAGGGCAATGTCCTATGAGGTGCAGGTCGCATAAACATTCTAGCATTGTAACATTTTATTGGTTGACGATCTGAAACAGGCACAGAATTTGGGGTGTGTGACTCAAATTATGTTTAGGCAATTTAGATCAGTGATTTTCAAACTTTTTTCATTACGACGCATTAATGAATTCTGGATATGACCGCGGCACACGAACTTTATGAAGGAGAAAAACTTACTCTTCACAAACTTTATAAGCTTTTTGTCAAAGCAAGAAGCTTTAGCGGCACATTTCAGTCGCTTCCGAGGCACACGGGAGTGACGCTGCACACAGTTTCGAAAAATCCTGATCTAGATCATGCAAAAGGACTTTGGTCCTGAACAGGTGTTCTCGAATAACTTAGCACAGCTGGTATAGCCCCGTCACGTATGCATCAGAAGTCTGAACAACCTCACTGCTGCAGTGATGTCATTCAGCAAACAGTTGTGTAACGAAAACAAAGACACTAAAAAACCCGTTTGCAAAACTTCGTTTCGCTGGTGCGTCTGCATCGGCGAAAGCGATCAAGGCGAGACGTCACACCGCTTCTGGCTACCCACCGGAGAATGAGATGTTGCGAAGTAGAGCATAAAGGTCCCGTGCGAGTTTGTTGGTGCCGCTGAATTGAGACAGGTTGCCACAAGTAAAATTCAGATGACAAGACGATTGTTGGTAAATTTGCAGCGCCTTTACGAAAGCCAACACAGCGTCTGCGACGTTCTGCAAAACGCAATGATCCAAGCGTTTGCGATGGTTTCGTGAGTTGAGGTTGCGGCTATTAAAATGAACCTGTCACACTTAAAATTGTAAAGATGCTCATGCCTTTTACGCGAGGTGATTATTAACCTGCACTCAATTGAAATTAAACTAATTGAACTCACGGTTGCGAGTGCTGAAAATGCCGAAATTGGCCAACTTCAATTTCGCTGAAGCTTTGACATTTTCGACGTTAATCAAAAATGTGCAACGCTCAAAAATTCTCTCTATGATCTAACGTTTTGCAACTCTTTGGGTCGTACCAAGTTCAGTTTTGATAAGGTTCAGCTGTATAGCCGATCAGATTGTGTTGGGTTTGATTGCTGTGTTTTTGGCTTTTCGGGCTAGTTTACTTCTAAGCGCGTTTCATCTGGCACGTTTGGATGTAGTTAAAGGCGGCGGAACGACGTTTATATTGGAGGCGGGGTCGAGCAACGCTCTAAGTGAATTTCCTATACGTCAGTGGTTCCCAAACTATGGGTCTCGACCCAAACATGGATCGCGCCGAGGCGATCCAAACCCGGGTGGTACATTTTCAACGTTCCTTATTTCCTTTTTTTCACGTTCTTTCAATCTCTTTCATCACTGACTGAATTATTCCTTCAAAAGAGCAGATTGCTGACATTGCAAACGAACTTAGCAACTTATTGTCAAAAATCATCCATACAAACACTATTTGTTTCGTGTTAACATACGCTGTTTGAGGCTTGGGTCGCAAGAGGTCCACCAAATTTTGATTTATGTTGCGCTCAAAAAGTTTGGGAACCGATGACCTACCTCGTGGTTGACTAATTCTTTGAGGTCGTCGGTGATCATTCAACCTTAGAATACTTTTTTTGCACAATTTCTGAAACGATTGGAATGCAAAAACGCACACACACTCGCTATGATTTTATCGCAGATATTTTCATATTTTGTCAGAACTACTAGCTCCAAAAGATACGTGGTTCTATAATGAAGCAAGTCTGTTGTGGTAAGAATTCCCAAAGAAGATTGATGCCAACTTTCAAACAATGCCAGTAATTCATAAACCAAGAAACGTTCTTCTCCTCATATCCGCACGAAAGACTTAGTATCCTTACACTGTGGATGCCAACATCTTGTGCGAGTAATAGGTATGTGGAACTAGCTGTACAAAATTTTAAAGTTTTGCTGCGCACGCGACCATGCTGTTCTTCCTTACTGCAGACTTGTCACAGAGATGTTTCGCATCAAGGTCATAGGCCATCAGTTGAAGACAGAGCGACGCGTGAACCGTATAACGATACAGCAAGGCTGGAATGAAAACAAGCTTGCCTTTTGGACAAGGTCAGGCATAAAATTTGAAGATGATCTACGTTATAACGAAAAATTAGAAATGCCGTTGTACAATTTTTGGGTGTCCTTTGTATCTCGGACCCCTTGAAAATAATGGGATTCCAGCCTCCCACCCCTTTGTTCCGCCGCCCGTAGTTGTAATAACCGCCATCGTGTTTGCATTCCATTGCGCAAGGATCAGATGACTCAGGCTCAACTGAAGCAGGTTTTTCTGTGGATTGTAAGTTTCCACAAGTGTTTGGACCTTGAAGACAGTTTGAGACGTGGTCTACTAAACTATGTTCTGATTCAGATATTTGAAGTTTCTTTGAGGCTGACTTGGCAAGATCGGTCGCACGCAGCCTTAACTGTGGTATAGGGTCAACTGCAACAGGTCAGTTAAGAGGTGCCAAGGTTAGTGCAGTTTTCCTATAGGTCCTGCCCAGTGATGTGATGTGTCCGAGTCATTTTTGTCGAGTCAGAGTCACAAGCCCTTCGAGTCAGAGTCATCAAAAATTTTTTCAAGTCGAGTCAGAGTCGAGTCACAAGAAATGTCGAGTCACTTCGAATCATTGGTTTGCAAGCTCGAGTCAATGTTGGGTCATGAAATTTCACGTTTTTTCTACAACATTTTTTTGCTATGAAATGGAGCCCAGCATGCTATAAAATGGCGTCCGGTAAGTAAGAAAATGGTGCCCAACCTGCTTTGAAATGGCACCCGATAAATTAGAAAATGGTGCCCAATGTTGTTTTAACAAGTTTGATTGCAGGTTATTTATATCTAAGTTTGCAATTTGCTTGACTCTTTCACTCTCAATCAAATCAAAAAACTAGCCCAACCTTGCTGCAAGTGTTGCAGCCTCTGAGTTAGCGTTGTGGTGAATGTGCGATTCACCACGAACGGGATGTGCGTGAAGAACAACATCCATGTGGCGCGAACAAGCAGAAAAAAGACGAGCACGACGTGGGATCTTTATTGTTGTTTGGTGCGACAGTGGAAAATTTTGCACACTTGCTGCTCGGTCTTTCCCATCACAACAAAGCGGTGCTTTGACCAGGATGTAAAGGTTGTGGCAGATACAACTTTCACAAAAAGAACGCGCAACCAGTGGGGTTCACTGCAAAAACGAGAGGATGTTGTTGCCATTTCTCGGTTGACTTTGCATTGAAGGTGTGTTGTCGCATGCCCAATACATGAAAATGACCAGAGTTGAACATGTATATGGATTAAAATCTTGCGACATTTCAATATATTGATGGATTTGGACGTTATCATATTTGCTTAAACAGATTTGGATTGGAACTGATTATTTTCTTTTGAAATTCTTCGCAACTTTCGGTTCAGTTTTGGGACTGCAGGTTACTGTCGGACTGCAGGTTAACACTGGACTGCAGCCACCGATACGTTGGGAGCCATTTGTTGCAGGCACAATGCTGCTTCGCCCTGAGCCAACCACTGAAAGAGTCGAACCGACAATCCTCAATATAATAGCAATTGAGATTAGGTATTTGACCAGGTTCGCTCTTCTACTGCAGCTACGAATTTTTCGTTTAATGTCCCGTAATCACGTCGCCACATGGGCTGAGGCCAGGGTGGGCAAACATTTTCTACGGAGGGCCACATTGAAGATTTTATTGCTACCGAGGGCCGCATGCTCGCATTACATTTATTACATCTATAATCGCATTGAAAACTTGAAAAAAGTTTTGCATGAGCTACCACAAAATGAAGTAACAATAGCCACTTCCGGTTGAGTAAAAACGCGGTTTCGAATGAAACGTGTGAAAAAAAACTTTATAATTCTAATCTAATCAATAAAATTGCTTTAACAAAGACTCCAAATATGTACTATCTATGTACAGGGTGTTTCACAATTGTTGAAACAAAGCGATTGGGCACAAATCCAGGATTTTAAATGATACCACAATGATGATTACATTTATTGAAAG
>JGI24021J15306_10011226_pt1 | contig 11133 bp, 7 predicted proteins | sample Ectturendosymbi1_FD_15306 | JGI IMG/M metagenome (IMG submission 15306)
TAAGATTGTATATTTATTATATAATTCACAAAGTTTGTAATTCATTGAAAACTCCACTTACTCAGCCCTAAAATAATCATGCTCACTAAAACAAATACTGGCTCAGTGTAAAATCATCTTAGAGGGACACTGATCGTCAGCAATTTGAAAATGATAAACAAAATGTCGAAGTTGCCTCCCTTGGAAAGATTTCTGCGGACGCCCATGAATGATCGTGATTCCTTACTTTCGTTTTTTCGTTACTTTCGTGCTTTCAGTCAATACGAATTGTTTGTTTCTTTCCGTTCTCTTAATTTCGGTTTCAAAATAAACAGAATTATCCCGCTTCTTGTTATTATTTCATCAAAATTACCAGCATCAACAAATGTTATACACAAATTACTATGGGCGTTGCAGACTATTCCAAACGACAATTTTAAAAACTGTAAGGTTCCCCATTCGAAGAGCACTGATCTAAACCGCATCCAAGTGACTACACTCACTTGCTGCAACGTACAAGTCAAACAGAATTACTACGAGACCCGTAACCAGGGGGGGCGCAGTGGGGCCGAAACCTCCCCTGCAAAATTTTTCGCCCCCCTTGGAAAAATGTGTTGAGCATAGTTGAAAACGATTGGACATAGTTTAAAGAATTTGGGCCCCTCTCAGAAAACTCTTCGCCACCCCAGGTGTCCCAAGCTGGTCACTGGCCTGATTACTACATTATGCTGGCTACTGCCACCGGTAACTGTGATGTAGCAAACGTAACCTACAATGAGAATAAGTATTATGTCGTCACGTGAACTGTTTGTCTCGAGTCCTCGATGTACCTGCGCCGACGCCAGCGACTACGTCAGACCGTTGTTATGTGCCACATTGCTTGTTGGTTCCGTAGCGGTGCAGTGTTAAACTTTGACCAGTTTTATCACTCAAGCTTCTAAACCAGTGGTTCCCCAACTTTTTCTGATCGCGCACCGTTTGTGGTCCTGTGATGTCAACACGGCCACCTTGTTCCAGGAAAAGTCAGTATGCCAAAGATAAATCGATCAAAAGTTTGGAAAACCATAATTGACACAAATGCAACAAAAAAAATGGCTGTGAGAAAGTAGTATCGCCATTTTTCGAAAGCAACAAGGGAAGTAGGCTACACAAAAATTCTGGAATTTATTAACAGAACCCGACAGGTAAAAACTATAGCTGTGAATATATATTTTTTTGTGAAAAAAAACACAAGATAGGTCTATTCGTGTAACACCTTGAAGACCTTCGCGTACCACAGTTTGGGAACCACTGTTCTAAACCAAGTTTAGACTTGTTTCCTCAGAAGTTTACGTAGGCCTATGCGAAAGGGATTGATTTACGCAATATGTTCCTGTGAAGCATTGGGTTCATTGCAAATCGATATCGCATCCCCCCACCAAATTAGCCTGTGTCCGCTACTGCATGGAAAGCCGATTTTTTCTGAAAATATTCTTTAAAGAAAATTTTGTCTACCTTAAAAATGTCATTTGGATATATATATGCAGTGGAACTCCGCTAGCATGATCACCCACTGGACGGCACTCAATTAGTCGCGTTAGCGGGGCTGCTGGCTGGGGTGGTCGCGTCATACTTGTATTCCTAAAGGCTTCATGTATTGTCGCGATCATTTCATTTCTACATTCTTTCCTTGATTGAAAGTTATTTAGCTTTGTCTTACGTGCTGCTATACCCCATCGTTACTGTACTATAAAATCACACAACGGAAAAAGTCGATATCGGCAGTACAAATTCCAGAAGAGTTTACAGTATGAGTTTGTTACGTCACATTGGCACTTACTTCGCTTGCACTCACGCCTACATCCCTGTATCCAAGATGCTTCAGGACAATGTGATGCGGTTGAGCAAAGTGCTGCTAACAGGTTACCGCAGTTTTCCAAAGTAAGGATACCGATAGAATATGGTGGTCGTCAGGGTCGTCGCCAGCGGGGGTGGGCAGTGGTCCCTGCCCCCCATTTGAAATCTGTGCGCCCCATTTCATGTTTGGCTCGCCGGCTGCTGCATACATCCAATATTGTATTGAAAAATGTGCCCCTACTTGTGGTTTTTGGCCCCCTTGCTGCGAAATCCTGGCGACGGGCCTGGTGGTCGTGTTTCGCTGTGCTCGATTAGCAGTTTTGTAACAGCTGGACTGTGGCCGCAAACTGGATACCGGAGTGGACGCGATAGTGAAAAGGGAAAACCGCGTTAAACTGGTCGTGATAGCGGGGTGATCGTCGACGGGTGCCACTGTACATTCAAAACATTCCACTGGTGTTTTGTGAACATTTATCGATACGGTTTCAAGTCTCCTGCAAGAAATGGAGACTTGAAATCAATGAGTTTCGTTCATATTGTTAAGGATTCGTTTTTGTGCTCAAGCCCTTTTTTAGTTCGTTCATTTATTTTTTTACCTATGAACGACAGTTTTATATGTTTAGAAAGGGCCCCTTTCTAATTTCAGCCAGGGGCCCCACGCAACGTTAATCTGCCCCTGGAGCAAGTCCGCGGACCAGACAGTAGGGTGGTAAATGTCGGAAAATTGTTTTCTTGAACGATTGTTAGCAATTTGTATAAAATAGAGGAATTTTCGCCCGACCCACAGTGGGTCGCGCCCCCTAGTTTGGGAAGCCCTGGACTAGATGACCGCCATAGTCCTTCGCCAATCCTATATGACACAGTGCCACTCTTTGTTCACACTGATCAGCTATTGCGCTATTGTATTTTCATTTGTTCTAATGTTCGTTAATGGTTGGTTTACTGCATGCGATGGCTTCTTGTAGTGCTTCTGCTTGTTGGCTGAGTCATATGATATAATAAACCATTCTTTTATCAAAAACACTTTTTCAGACAAAAAAACTTGGAGATAATTCGCAAAGACGACTTCTCGAAACTTCCGAACGTTGAACGCGTCCGGTTCGTCAACAACGTCAATCTACACGCGATTGAACACGAAGCGTTTGCGAACAATCCCAACATCACAATGTAAGAACTGATTGTAGACTTTTGGTCAAGTTTTACTTTCAACGATCCTCTGCATTGAAATACTGGGTTTAAAATTAAAAAGTTACTGTGATTGTCATCCCAGTAACGGAAACCAAAGAAGCATCACGGTTGACTCCAGGTCAGGGGTCACCAACACGGTGCCCGCGGGCACCAGGTCGCCCGCATAGACCACGTTGGTCGCCCGCGGGTCTGTTTTGAAAATAGCATTATGATGATGCGTATTTTCATATAGATTAATATCATTAATGATAACATAATTAAAGGTAAATTCAGCAAAATTTTCATTTCAGAAGTGTGCATAAAACTAGTAGCCCTTAGCGTTAATCGGTACCCAAGAAGTAGCTCTCAGTTACATAAAGGTTGGTGACCCTTGCTCTAGATGGTTGGTGGAAAACGCAAAGTTTCGAATATAATTTAACAATATGACATTGCTTTCTGACTCCAATTGGCAAATTTATTTTTAGAAATAGTCGCAAACTTTTCATTAATTGCAGATGACCTTCGAAACCGGTTGAGCCTTAGCTCCATTATGATGGAGCTCATACGATGAGAGCGTTTTGGGGTAAATCTGTGTCGCTGAATCCGAAAATGGTATCAGTTTTTTTGAATTGGCTCTAGTTGTTGAGATATATCCAAATCATTTTATCCACGTTTGCACATGTTGCTACACTGTGCATCCCCAGCAGGTCATTTGTACCCAAAGTGAAAAGAGCTTCTTGTTACTCAGTATTGCTTTTGACAAGACGAACCGTTTGTTTCATTTTATATCCATCCTTTCTCAGAATGCAATATTTTTTAAAGTTGCTGGCGTTGTATCTGTGAAAGGGAAGGATGTTAGGCGTAATCCGCATACATGAATATGCTGCATATCAGCCAACTTCATCTATGACGAGAGTTACACAAGCAATGAAAACGAAGTAAGTTTTTCCACTAACATTTGACACTGTTGGAAATACAGGGACATGTTTCATTTACTGCACACAGCAAAATATGTCCAAGGTTAATTTAGTCCTTCTCACGAAAAGTTCTGTTATATGATTTACGTTTGACCCACAAGGGTCCAGTAGTAATCAGATATCATGTGACAACTCCATCGACCCTGATACCTTTCCATTGTCTTTAATATTCTGACGGAACCGTTCACCTTGTGCCTCACATAGATCACCGAGGTTTCCGGGAATCGATCAAAATGGCCGAATATATGGTGAACGATCATGTTCATTCTGGCTCCAAGAGCTTGAATATTTAAGAGCATCATTACCAGAAGATCCTAGCAGTGGTCTGCCTTCGTTTTTCCCAAGATTCCTTCACTACAGAAACATACAAAGACCGGGGAGCAGATTCAACTGCAGTCATATGTGAAACACAGGCATGGTCTTTAATTAAATTTGCGAATCTGTAGACCTGTCAAAAATTCCGGCTTCAGCTTTCTCATTACTAAAACCAAGAAATGTATCACAGATATTTTTTTTATCGATCGCATGCAATGCGACGGATTTATTTAACAATTGCCGAAGCTTGAATAATGCTTTTGTCGGAGCGGTTGCGGTGGACGCTCTTGCCCAAGGAGTGCTCCGGCGATTCATTCAGTCTGTGGATCGACCACCTAATCTTCCAGACAGGCGGATACTCTACCACTGATTGAATCGCCGCTAAGATGTATTCCAAACAGACGCCACGCTTATCTAATGCCTTGACGAGTTGCTTCGACAAGACCATTTTTATGTGCTATGGTGGGAGGATGATTCTGCCACAGACAAACAATGGGTCATTTATGATGTTTTCTCCCCCACAGCAAGCAATTCATACAACAGCCAATCCTTCCTTTGCCAGTGTTGAAAACTAGCTCTACAATCCCACAAAAGAGACATAAGTATTTGACATGAACACATTGCTGTCCGCGCAAAATGTTGACCATTTTTAAGTGAACACATATCACCCATTTGTGTTCGTTGCAATGCAGCATGCTCAGGACCATCTCCACAGAAAGCAGCGCTCTTCCAAGATCACTGAATGACCAGCTGGGACACAGACAAACTTTTTTCCATTATACCGCAGTAGACACTTCAAAGTTCGTTAAAGGCTGTCGGTCAACAACCGCCACGCATCCGGCTTCTACTGCGGTACACCCATTGCTGTCAGATAACCATTAATATTGCTGCAAAGCACGACGTTATCTTCTTCACCAAAGTAACAATTAAGCACTTTGTTTCTGTGACGTTAAAATGTTGTTCGTTGAATCAAGAATCCCGTGTTCACTGAGACGAGAAGCCAAGACTTCAGCTGCCTCTTTTGGCAAAGCGAAGTCGTTGAGCTGTCCTTCGACCAAGAGGCTTCACATTAGTTGTTTGTGAACTTTCAACGGCAGCAGACATAGAATGAGTGCAACTGCAGCAGTTTCTTCCGTAATTTCAAGTAAATTATCATCTGAAAACAGGTCTGGCAAAGAATTGGAACAAGGACAGAAATTTCACTGTGTTGTGTCTAGCAGACTGTTTTTGACAATAATACAACGACTTCTGTTTGTGGTGGTTCCATCCTGCCATGTCCACCGTGCAGAAGCAGCAATCGTCGTGGATGTTCTGATGCTCTCGCCAAACCATATGATGCATCCATCTTATTGTTTTCACTATTCCTGTGGTCCACAAGCGGAGGGATTCGGTGCAACTTCTTACACACTATGGGAACTTATGGCTTATCTTGATCCCGTAATTTCAAGCCAGGGTAAACCTGGTTTGCTCTTTTGATATAATCACGTACATTGATGGGTTGCTCTTTTCCATATATTCGCCACAAACGTAACGTATCTGGATCGTTGTGACAACAGCTGCATTTCACAACATGTTTAAACTCTGTTTGCTGTAAATACAGTTCATAGAAAATTAGTAAAGATTGACAAAATTTTAAAATAAAAATGCATTTGTACCGGTGACTTGCCTACTTCCGTGCCAACTTAGCAATCACGTTAACACAATACTACAGCCTTATGGGGATGTTTTTAAGTTATTTACCGCGTGTTATATCTTTGAAATGTGATTATATCTACAACTCTTTCCATGCGCAACACAACGACAGTGGCTCTACCATCTTGCAACCTATACACAACTAACTTTAGATCAGCCTGCTGGTCCCAACACTCAATGTATTGAATGGAAGGTTGCTACCATGCTGTTTTTTTTGCTGAAACATTTGGGTCATTTTTAGCTGAGACATTTTGGTCACTGAAACGAGTCGGGCATTTGCCTCACAATTGTTTTAAAACTCGCCATAAAAGTGTTCTTTAGCCTATATTTTGAAACATTCTGACCGAAATGACTTAATTTTTTTTGGGTCATTTCAAAAACGTTTCGGTCTATGACCGAAAAACAACCAGCTACTATGACTCACAATTTGCTGGCTTTCGCCCCTTGCATTATGTTACTAGAATTAGGCTGCACAGTGCAGTTTGAGCAGTTGCGATGTCACTGATGAGTAGTTAATTAACCGTTGCTTTATTTTGTGCAGCAAGCGACCAACATCCCGGGTAGAAAGAGTTAAGTGACCATATTTTGGGGGGTCCTTTCAGATATGGGATGTTCAACATCTCAAAAACTAGTCAATTCAAAAAAACTAGTGCATTTCCATCTTCAGCGACACAGATTTACCCCAAAAATAGTCCAATATCTAAAACCTTTTTACAAAAACTCTTTTGTTGACTTGTGATCAACCCGTGGTTGTGCTTTAGTTGAACTGAAACTTAAATCGATCAGTTGAGTGAACGACGCGAGAAATATTGTTTTCCAGAGTTTGGAGGAAAAGTTAAACTTAAAATCTTGGGCATGTTGCAAATAAAACTTAAACCTTTACTTTTCTGTAAATGTTACGAACGGGAGTTCCTCATGCTGGCGATGGTAAAATCCTGTATTCGCACGTTTGTTCATCGCTGAAACTCTCCGTATCCTTATGCTCTTTTTACAAAAAAACTCCAAAATTTAGATTAAGAACAATTGATTCCGGAAGATTAGGAAATTTTTTTTTCGAAGGAAAGGAAAAAATTTGAAATTAAAAATTGAAAATATTTAAATCTCTAAATCAGAGTATTTTGGTTGCATGGAAATCGTGTCGGAGCACTAGTGCACATCTCTGCGTCTCTTAAGTTAAAGTGAAAACAACAGCTTTTCCTTGTGTTGTTCAGATTGGATCTTCATCACAATGCCTTTCATTACTTTCCCCGCGTCATAAAGTCGCTGAAGAACCTGGAGAAGTTGAATTTGGGGGGGAATAAGTTGCGGTCCATTCACCCCGGTTCGTTTGATAATAATCCGAAGCTCAAGCATCTGATTCTCAGAAGAAACAAACTGGAATCCTTTCCATCCGGACAACTACCGTCAGGACTGGTGAAGATCACGATTGGTAGAAACCTCCTGAACAGCATCAACGACCTCAGGGGTTTGGATCGTCTCAGAATCCTCCGCCTCGACTCCAATCGCTTCGCGCACATTCCAGCCAATCAGCTTCCGCCGTCGCTGCGAGAGCTGAGCATGTGTCAGAACCTTTTGACGCCATCAAGCTCTTTATCGGTCAACAACTTGAAAAATCTGCGCAGATTGCGATTGGCTGGCAATCCCAATTTAGGCGAAATCGCAGCTTCGACATTCTACACGTCAGCCAATCGCCTGCGAGATCTCGACCTGCGTCAGTCGGGATTGTCACGTGTTTCTGGCGACGCTTTCTCCTGTCTCGGGCGCCTCCGCGCGGTCGCATTAGAGGGAAACCGTTTGACGCGGTTTTCTTCACACTGGTTCAGACACAACCGCGCACTGAGAAAACTGACCTTGGCTGGAAATCCTTGGCGCTGTTCCTGCGAATTCCATGCTGCGATCCGCAGCTTGGAATCTGGAATTGAGGGCTGGAGTGAGGAGAAGTCGTCTGTGCTGAGGTAGGCTGGCTGTGTTTGCCAAATCGCTGCTTCTTATCTCAGTCTGTGGTTTTTCTCGGTCCTAGATTCGACTCGTGGAAAGGACCCGCCCGTATACGTCGTCAGTTCGTAGATTTAGAGATTGTCCAACCGCGAAACGCATTCATGGAGATAAACGACTTTGCAATCGTTTGCTGAAAGCAAAGGTATTCAGGCACGAAATGGGGGAATTGCTTCAGGAAGACTTGATGTTGTAAAAAATAATTTTGGGATTAGTTCCACAAGGAACTGAATCTATTAGTTCAAGACACGAATCTATTACGTCACACTTTAGCTGCACATGGCCGTAAATTTATGATGTATTTGACTTGATTTTGTATTGAACTTAAACTTTAGGTTACGTTATGATGCTCCTCACATAGCTGTAGGCGTGTATATACGCAGCAGAGAAAAGATATACCCTGTTTCAGATGATAGCACCTTGCTCGTTTCTGAACCAAGGCCTCGTTTTGATGGATACAAAGTAGGGATTTTACTTGTTGCTGCGTGTGTCACGTGACACGACCAGTATATATTTCGGGTTATCCTTATTTTGTAAAAAATCTTACTCTGTATCCACCAAATTAGACCTTGGTTCAGAAACGCAGCGCTTGGTGTTTGAATTTTAGAGGTGCTTAGTCAGCACAAAATTAGAGAAGTAACTATTTGCATCATCATAATGGCCAGCCATTATATCATCATAACGGTCAGCCATTGTTAAGCGGGTTTCTCGCAAAACCCTGCCACCTTTGACTACAAGCTAAAAATGTTATTGATCTATGAGCCTTGGATTTCTAAAAAAACTATTTGCGCTTTTGATAATTAATTTCTTTTTTGCAGAAACAACAAGTTCGACGTTGACTTCAGCAAACTGAAATGTGAAGAGATAGAATTCCGTTTACAGGCTCACAACATGCGAGGTACATTTTACCAATAAAGATCAAAACCATTAGCTTTTTCCCTTTCATTTATCCTCGGTGGTTACCATTTCCAAGCTTTGAACTTGTTTAATATATCTATTATGCATATATTAATTGTAAATATATGCTATAACTGCTCGGATTCGTCCTTTTCAAAGTTTTACAGATATCCCATTACTCGCATCTGTTTGAGCAGGAAAGTTGAACGTTCATGGCCAAGTTGATAATTTTCAGTACTGTTAAATGTTCAGACGAAATAAGTTATTAATGTTCATATATGTTTGTAAGAGTTGTGAATAAATAGTTTGTAGGTGAGGGTTTCACTGAAGCCATAGTCAGTTCAAGATGAAGGTAATCTTTAGGGTTGCTAAATTTTGAAAGTACTTTTTTTAAGAAGTCTTTTAAACTTGTTGGACATATTTGTCAATCATTAGTTTTTTTCACGCGAATGCTTCTGTTTTTTCTTTTTGCTGTATTTTAGTTGTACTAGCTTTGACTGAAGTTTGGTTTGAGCGGAGAAAATCCCACCTGCTGATAAAATGCTTTCAAAAAATAACGCTGCACAATTAATATTCAAAAGACGTAAGCGTATACAGAGAATGATAAAATTTTCTGCCACAATTTCTGTTTTGTCACAAAACGTAGGATATGTTTGCTAGAATTTTCCTTCAAGTTGAAAAATAGTTGTAGGTTGTTTTAAAGTTACATTTCCTAACGTCGCTGCGCCGGAGAGTTTTCGTCGCTGAGATTTTACCTGGATTTACTTCTTCCTTTCCATACATCTGCAGGGGGAGGGTAACTATTTGACTTATAAGCTCAGGAACCTCAAACTGTTCGGTGAATGAAAAGTTGTTTTAACGTCAGGGAAAAGTATTTCACGAACAAATCATTCAAAGCAGCTTGTTTTGAAACTTTAGGATGAGAGCTAGAAGGAAGGCGCGTATAAAGAGAATTTACAAATGAACCGAGCAACTGATCATTTTGTCAATGTCCGGCATGCGCTGCTCGTGACTTCGTGCACAGTTTCAGGATAAAGCGGTGAATTTGGACTTTTGCAAAGAGAATAAGCAATTCTCGTAAAAGAAAAACGCGAAGGTTGTTGGAAAATGCTGTAATTTTTCGACCGAACATTATTTTTCTCCCTGAAGTTTTTGTAAAACGTGAGAAACGAATATTGAGGAGAAACAATGTACGTTTTGAAAAAATGGTGCAAAGATGGAAAGTCGAAACATTTAGCGCTTGTACAGTATATAATTGTAGACAGTACAGACCTATAGATGGGTGGGTTGCCGCCCAGAGACCCGGGAAAACTGAAATTGTACTGGTTTCAGCGAAATTACAGATCGACACTCACTCACTTGGTATCTCTCAACCTTTGTTACCCTACATCGAGTAGATCATTATCAGAGCTGAAGTAACCGCACACGAACTTCCAATGGACATTTTATAGGCTGTCTAGCCTATCTGCTTCAGTCCCTCCTTGTTTTACAGCAGGTTAGCCGTCCTGTCCATGAATATGTACCACTGTGTCAGCTCCAGTTTATTACTGAGGCAGCTGAACCATTACGAAACCACATCTGTTACAACTAAACTTTTTTCACCAATTGTTGGTTTCCGTTGATTGTCACATATACGCACTGCCCATCTGAATGCCGTACAAGAGGTTTACTTACAAATAAGGAGAAAATCAAATGCTAGCTACACTTTTTTCGTCACTTAAAATTTGCTGCGAGAGTCTTTCCTCCACATCTGTTGTTACTGTTCTTTTTTTTATTTCGAAGCACTGCGTTACAACGATCACGTGAACATCACCGGACTGGATTTTTCTATTTGCATCTCAACCAGTGATGCTTGGACTTTTCTGCCATCCCCATGTTCAGGTTGGTGGTCAACATGCGAACCGCGCTGTGGGAGTTTTGTGACGACCAGGGTTAATTTGCCTGTTTAATAAACATGTCTGGGCATCATCATTTGCATCGCTAAACAATTTATTTGTAACTTATGTCTGCTCTGAATATAGTTTATTGCTTCTATGTGCGGCTGTTTCAGCCAAGAAGTCGTGGACTGTGCGCGTTTAAGGTTTTTTAGGAAGGTGAGAAAGGAAACGTAAAAGTATTAATCTCAAAAATCGTTTTCTTGCTTGTCTTTTGAACACAGTAAACTATAACCTGTTTGCCACCTACGTGTGTGGCATTGCGCAACGTGTTAATGTAAGTTGCAAATCGATGTCTGTGTTGTTCGGAATGGATGAAATGACCGGAAGGTTTGGATCCA
>JGI24021J15306_10011227_pt1 | contig 11131 bp, 4 predicted proteins | sample Ectturendosymbi1_FD_15306 | JGI IMG/M metagenome (IMG submission 15306)
TTCCATATCATCTCGCGTCGTTTTCTTGCTTCTTGTAGTCATATTGATTGATACAGATTACACAGGTAAGATATAAACAAAAACTAACAACCTTTGGTGAATTTTGGAGAACTGGATGGTTATGGATATGTTCCTTGCCTATTTCTAGCTGTCATTACTAGGGCCATTGAAAGGCATAAAAGTCATTCTTTTCTGTGTTTCAGGAAGCCATGAAACGAATTCTAAAACAAAAATCGCACCCGTACAAAGTCTATAACAAAAGTTATAAAGTCATAAAAAGTCACATTTTCCATATTAGGTCATAAAGTCATATTTTCAACCTAATTCAATAAGGAAACCATTGAAACAATCTGAAAATATCAGGTGAAATGACTACATCGATAGGTCTAAGCTGCATCCTGCAAATTCAACCCACTTGGGGACCCTGCAAATATTGGCAAAGACGTAGATGAACCAAGTTAATTGGATGAAATGCAATGCACTGCTTAAAAATGCATACTTGCTGCCCCAAAGAAACAATCCAATGTCCATGCATGCTTTCAATTCGCTTGAAAGTTCAAACCATACTATATGTTTTGCTCATGTTTTGAGCTGTTTCTTTTAGTGGGGCTTCAGTAAACCATGGGCCTGGGACTACCAATGCTTCTTTGTACAGTAATTGGAGATGTTCTAGATCATTCATTTTTGTTTGGTCATATAAGGTCACATTTTCTCAAAAAATAATGTCAAACAATTGATTTTTAGGCCATAAAGGGTCCCTAGACATTATTCTTTGGTAAATTGTTTACATTAGACAGCGTATAATTTGAATTTGAACAACTTAGATTACAAAAATTTTTTGAAGGTGGAGTTTATTAAAAATTCAGTGTTGTAAAATTTCGAAAGAACAGCTAAGTTTTATGAATTGTTTTAACTAATAGTTTAAATTTTTTTCCAAACTCATGCCATTNCCATGCTACTGTACTTAGTACTACTCACCTAACAGCTTTTACAATCCTTGTGTGGAACCTCACTCATATCAATCAAAACCAGAGCTAGCTAGAGAAACCACTGCAAACAAAAAACTATCCTTGATTTTTTGTAAGCAGGAACATGAAAGGACAAATGTTTAAGCTGAAAGCAGTCCTTGATCAGCAAACGTTCTCAATCTGTTAGAGTAGAGCTAATCGAGTTTGCAAATTTATTACAGGAAATAAATACCAGTGTGTTATCAAATAGAGCCAGCAAAAGCAATTTTTACTTCTGCGAGATCTTGTTTGAGCACACCCTGCAGAATCTTTTGTGTGAAGAACAAGCTAGTGTGGTAAGAGTTTTCGAACGTTTTCGCTTTCTGCTACATGGGCAAGGCAACTGCTACAACAACACCATCGTTTTGTCAAAGCAAAACCACTGGACAAGTGCTAATGCAACCTCTGCTACATTTTACATACGCTGCTGGAGTTTTATTCTCACAAGCACCATGTAAAATTCATTTTCTTAGATCAGCACAAGACATTAAAAGACCAAAGTCCACATTCTAAGAGCAATAGAGTTTTGAAATGCACAAATTTCTTAAGTTTCTTTAACTACTTAACACTTATCCCTCTTCCCATATTGCGAAACTCAGCCATGTCACCTTGGTAAAGCAATACTTTGTTGAGAAGATTGCCACTTATTGTTTAATGTTCCTAACCAATCTGCAGAAATGACAATACACAATCCAAAGTTACAGGCATTTTGATTCCTGTAATATGTTTTGAATTAGCTTCTCACATGGTCATGCACTGTTTCCTACAAAAGGACATGTACACCACAAGCTCTTTAGGACTGTTGCATTTGGTTGATATTTATTTTCAGGACCATCAGCTGAAGTCACTTTGATCCTTTTTTGGGGATCTGATGGTGGTATTTTTGCTTCAGAAGATAGGAATAGGGTTTCAATGAACTTCAAATGTCAACCTCTGTTGCTTGATGCTAATTTGGATATGATCCCAGATTTGTTTGTTTCTCATACCAATAATTCAAGGTGAGAAAATTGATGTTATTCCCCTTACGTTGCTAATATATTTGTACTGAGAAATTGGTGTTGTACTGTAGTTATTTTCCATTCGTGTAAACTGCAGTAGCTTTTTTGTGAGTTTCTTTTCTAGCTATTGAACTTATTTCTGTCCATCAAAATGAACGTTTGCAGGTAAGATGCAGAGTTGTTTCTGAATCATAAATAAGTAACATATTAATATCAAATACGTTGTACAGCTCACTATCATTTCTTATTTCTTTTTCTATTTTGAGGTTTTTTCTTCTCGGAAGCAAGGCCCCTTCTAGCCCCAATTGGAACTTCCGTCCATCTAATTTTGTTGTGACATCCAATATCTCTCAAGCGAATTCGCCCTTTCGTGTTCCACATGCAAATTCTTTTGTTGATTTAACTGGAGATGGGGTGTCTGATTTGTTTGTAACAACAATCGCTAATGATGTTCCAATGTTTGAAATATGGAAGGTGCATTGCAACATGTGCTATTTCTATTCAGCTGTAATGTTGTTTTTTGTGTGATAGACAAGTGTCATTTCAATGAATTTGGTATAGAATTGATTTAACAATGTTTTTGATTAACTGACAGCCACTCAAAGTAAAGAATTAAAGTTTAAAGATATGACTAATGTGCTTGTGTCGCGTATGGACGCATTTATCGAAGGCTTTAGTTTCAACATTGGCTCACAATAAGTTATGTTGAATGCTGCAGAAATCTTCATTCGAAGATGGCAACCAAACGTCTTGTGTAAAAGTAAATTTGTCATTTGTAGCTCGGTCTCATGTAAATTTTCACTTGATTTCGCAAACTTTGCATCAGACTCATAGCAAAGAAGTGTAGTTGGGTAGCCAGCTTCTCACTATCACTTTTTGTTAGGTTTGTGGAATGAGCAACAAACTAGCATGAACTTTGCTTGCACCAGCTGTGATGATAACTGCCAATGATTTAATAACCTCTACGAACTTGTAGGCTACAAGCATGGGATTAGAATTGGTGGAGAATTCAGTGCTATACAATTCAAGTGATAACATTGAAATTGGGCAGTCAGTCTTTGTTGATCTCGATGGAAGCTTGGTGCAAGATCACTTAGTTCCAATATGCATCATAAAAGGCAGCTGGTAAACTTACTGCACTAGAATTCAACAAATTATGCAACATTTTGCTCTCATTTTTTGCTTATTAAAAATGCATTCTTACCAGGTGTGCACGAAGCAGTATTGTAATGTTGCATAAAAATGAATGGGTCGAGGTTTTTACTTCTGAAGATGAATGGAATTTTGTACCAAAGCAGTCAAAGTAGGTGCTTTCAGTGTAGTTGTGATTGACTAATTTTATGGTTTCATAAGTCCAGTTTTCTTTTTCAGTTACAACAATCAACCGATCACGCTTGTAGTTGGTGACTTCAATCAGGACAGCTTCATTGATCTACTTTGCATAATGCTGCATACACCATCGAATCTTTCCAAAGCCATTGTTTTGTTTGGACTAAAGTGCAGGTATCAGTTGCACAGTGCACCCCACCTAAGCACCTTGGTCGAAGCTGTTAACAAAGTGCCATTACATTGATAGGTTTGTATTACCACATAAGAGTATCCTGCATAATTAATATTTCTATCATTGCCCAACCTTTAAAAAATAATTTTCTTGTGAATCACTGAAACAAAAGATTTTTCAGTGGTTACTGGGCAATTTTTGGCTGCCGAGTCCAAAAATGGCATCCGTTTCATTGAACTGGCTCTAGTNTTTGAGATCAATAATTTGTTTTTTTGACAATCCGAGAAAAATCAACANCTTTAATATCTGCTAAATATGAGCGCAAGTATCACTAACATGCATAAGGAAAATGTCACTTAGGAAGGGCTGTGGTGCTGGAACTAAAATTCCAGGGACCGGCTCCAGGCGTTTAAAGTTTTTCACTCCAACTCCGGCTCTGACATTGTAAAGGTTTTTGGGTATGGCTCAAATGATTTGGTTCATTTAAGATAAACAATTGAATTATTTGTACAACTCATTTGCCCCACAGAATAGTGCTGTGGAACTGGAGCCCAATTTTCTAGCTCTGGTTCTGACTTCACCGTTTGAAATTTTTGCTCCAGCTCCAATCATCCAAAATTGCTTGGGCTCCAGGGTCTGGCTCCACAGCCCTGCTCTGGTAGTATGAGGCATTCCTTATGTGCGATCAGATACTCCAGTATGTTTAATTGTTATTGTTGCATCAAGTTACTTCAGTAACAAGGGATTGAATTTGAAAACTCAGAGATTTAATACTTTAGACTCCATTTTCCACAGCACAAGTTATTTAGCTGCAGCCTATGTATGTTGTTGTACTGTATGTCTTTCGCTTTACGAGTGATTGCCCCAGTTTTCTGAAAACTGTACACCATCAGACAGTAAGCGAGGTGGTGACAGTGTAACAGTAGGCTTATCATTCTGGTAATTTGCACTTTCTTTGTATTGCTCACCACGTGTACAAAGTGCAGTACTCCCTTCATGTATCCTATGCAGATATCTCATTATGTATCTAATATTTATAGACTAGATATTGTTGTCAAAGTTGAATAGTGTAATTCCGTAGCCAGAGAAAAGAATACCACGGGGTTACTTTGATCTCATGCTCGCATATCTAAAGTTAGGAAAATATGGAGGAATTCGTAATTGGGGTAAGAATTCAGTTTATTAGTGAAGGTTTGACAGGCTTTGTCACTGATAGGATGTAATTCCCTGTGACTGAATTGACTACCTGTCACATTTTCGTTCAGTATTTATTTATTCTTAATCACAGATTTACACATACTTTGGATACTGCATTTTACATATTGGTTTAGTTGTATTTAATAGTTGAGTTCATCATGAAGCTGTCACATTGATCCTTACAAGCTTTGTTACATTTGTGGGGAATATATGCCTTGAAAAACGAAAGGAAATGAATCACAGGATTTATGAGGAAGGTGTATAATGCGTATTTTGAAGTGAAGCTTGGTGACCAAAATAAGCTATGGGCACCTCGTATTGTCTGCAAAGCATGTGTAGAAAGCTTGAGAAAGTGGACTAAAGGTAGACTTACAATCATAAGTTTGCACCACCTATGGTTTGGAGAGATTGGAGAAAACCAAAATTCCATTTCAGTGATTGCTGCTTCTGTTTGGTGAACCTAAAGGTCTTAATCGTCACAAGAAAAATACTTGGAATAGGCCAGATATAGAATCTGCTCGGCGACCTATACATGAATTTCGTGATTTACCTGACATATTCATGGGTTGGAATGTGATCAGTTTCTTGAAGAGATACAAAGCTCTGGAAATATAGAAATATGTGGTGGAAATATATTCCAAGTAAATCAGCAATTGCAGAACCATTCAAGTAAGGGCAGTTGAGTGATCTTACCAGGTAACTCAACTTATCTCAAGATCTAAAGCAGCAGAAATTTTGGCATCCCAGTTCAAAGTGAAAAACTGCCTTGGAACTGGAGCTTCAGTGACATTCTACCGTACGACAGAGAATTACTTCCGTATTTTTGCCAACAAGAACTTGTTTGCAGCAAAGACATCGAAGGGCTTCTACTGAAAACGGGAGTGGAACAACATCGTTCGTAGTTTGCGTTCTCTCGGCTTCGTTCGCTCGCGCTTTGCTCGGGCTCATCCGTTAGAGCAGGGATTCCCAAACTGTGTGCCGCGGCACATTAGTGTGCCTCGAAAGAGAATGAAGTGTGCCACGCAAGTTTCATGCTTTGACAAAAAGCTTATAAAATGTTTGGTCCATGTAGCAGTAGGTTTTCGCCATCATAAAATAGGTGTGCCGCGGCCAAATCCAGAAGTTATTAGTGTGCCATGACGAAAAAAGTTTAAAAAGCACTGCGTTAGAGCCCGAGCTGCAATCTGCAATTATACCAGATTGAATAAAATTCGTTTTCAGTACTAGGTATAAACAATAAATCATTTGGAACTAGAAATATTTCGGAAAAGCGAGAAATTATACGAGGAGGCAGGCCAACTCTTGCATGGAGAACTGAAGTCGACACTTTAGCATTAATGTTGGCACTGCATTGAAAACTGAAGTTGGCATGGACTGTATGCGAAACATGTGATGATCCCGAGTGACGCTGCTGCCCTGGTAGCCACTTAGAGAAGCCATGAGAGTTGGTGAAGCTATAACATCGTAAGTGAACCTTCAGTTGCCAGAGAGAAAACCATCATGCCGCCACTGCACGTTAAAATTGGTTTGATGATTGCTTTGCCGCATCACATTCCAGAAAGTTTTACAAAGGAAAATATATTAACAATGAAGTAATCCTTTTTATTAAATGAGTAATGTGTAACTCACGAGAAACTACTCTTTCACTACGAGGCCGAGTACGCTAGGCATTACAGCTTTTCAGCCACGAGATGCCTTTTCGGCTATGAAGGCCGGAGCTGTGTTTGTCGATCGCACAGCATTCTACGACACTATGGCATCACGGCCTCATACTATCTCCCCTCTGCGGATTGTGAGTGTAGCACAGAAAAACAAACCGTCGACCATGTTGTCAATGTCCAATCCATTAACCTACCCATGTATTGCACGGCCTGACGGTTCTGGATGATGAAACAATCGATTGGCTGCTCAACACCTGTCCCAAGATCCAGTGCGGCCAAGCAGTGGAGTGAAAGAACTGGCTCAAACGAAAGAAAACACGAGACCTGTTGCTTCAAACTACGTGTGATGTAACAATATGAAACAACAGTTTCTGCCCGTTTAACGATTAGTATCAGCTTATCTGCGTTCTCACGCAACAGCGCAGGCTGGCGGTTGTAAAGTTCCAGAAAAATCCTACACATCGCAGACAAAAGAAAATGCTGAAGCTGCAGTGGTCTTTTTACTTGCATGGGACTGATGCTTTCAGCAAAACTCAACGATCTTTCCCTGGCTGTGGTCCCTGACAAAGGCATGTCTTCAATTTTTTGATGATTTCTTTCCTATTTTCATAATTGCGGAACAGATGTTGGGAAGCCGCAATAAAACATGCTTTCATGTGCCATCATTAAAAGGCTTACCTCTTCACTACTTCGTGGCTCACCAAAAACTGGCTTTAGTCACATTAAAATTTGATTTTATCCAGTTGTCAAAGACATGTTTGTTCTGTATAAAGCTGGTTTTAATCCTTTCACTGCCTTTCGTGTGGTCCAAATGAGGTGCTTTTTTCCAAACGAAGCGTGTTTCCTGATGGAGTGCCTTTCTAAGTTGGGCTTGTTGTTAGACAATTCATCGCCGCAAGTCAGGCACAGGGGCAATCCTTTGGTATTTGCAGACATATACGAGTATGTCCATTCATTTCTAAACTCTATCCTCTTCCTCGATTTTCCGTTTTTTTAAATAAATCTTTACTCCTCTTTAAGACTTAGTTTACATGCTGAACGTAAGTTAAATTTTAACAGATTTTTATCGGATCCTTATGAGATGTTCAAAAGATCCTCATGACAAATTTGGGGTCTTGGCTGCAGTGCCAGCTTGTGTGCAGGTTTGTGGTAAGCAGCCTTGAAGGACCAGGTATTGCTTGCACAAGAAAGGATTTGTGAAGAAAAAATAACGTGTGCAGTTTTTCAAATAGAAGCTTTGGAGATGTTGGTCCGTTTCCCGAATTAACTATGAATGTTTGACATTGGATTTACAAGGTTGTTTACTAGAACATGGGGTTATGTTAAATAACTTAGAGCAGCTATGTTCAACCCAAATGGCTTACTAAGCCAAAAATTATGTCACTGTTTTAACCAGTGCCGCACATTGAGGGCTATATTAATGAGGACCGGATATTAAATGGCTTACTTTGATTTTAGCAAACTAATTTTACCTTAAGGCTTAAGGTAAAGGTTCGAATCCTAGTTGCAGTGGTAACAGACGTGATAAAGTGGCACTGAGGACCACCTGCATCAAAAATGTCAAATTCTAGATTATCAAAATAAGGGCAGTTTGTCAGTGTATAGGATACTTCTACTACAATGAACGCCTGAAGTAGGCCGCATGCGGCCCGCGGGTTGGACATAGCTGACTTAGAGCCAAGCTAAGACGAGCAGTTTATGAGCACAACTAACCAGGCCTGTAACCAGCTTGGGACACCAGGGGTGGCGAAGAGTTTTCTGGGAGGGGCCCAAATTTTTAAACTATGTCCAACACATTTTTCTAGGGGGCATCCCCCCCTGCACCCCCCTAGTCACGGTCCTGCAACTAGTTTAAGAAGTTGAACATAACGTTTCGCCTGTGGTTACAGCAACAGCCGCTGTTCAAACAAGACTTTTGAAATGGAACGATCATTGGTGCTTCCCAACTCTGCTGGCGCTTTTTCGGCCGCATTTTTCGATTTGAAATCGAATGGTAACTTGGACGTTATTGTATCTGTCTTTTCCGGAAACTCCACCAGCGTCAAAATATTCGAGACTAATGTGTTGGAGGACGCCAGCTTTTTGACAGTGAAGGTAATACCTGTAGCATATTACCTTCATGATGTTTATTTGTAGTATTGTCATCAACATTTTGCTCAGTACCATGCTGATTGCGGAATAGTGCTTCCTGATTGTAAGGCCACGGTTTGTCGATACAAATTTTCATTAATTTTCTGGTGTCATTTTTTCTTCACTAAACAACCTCTCTGTGCATTTTTTGCTGTGAATGTACAATGTACATTACAGGTTTTTCAAGATGGTGATGGATCCGGTTCTAGTATGGTTGGCGCGGCGGTTTCCTATTCAACAACAAACACTATGGTCAGGTTGGCTTTACACAACTGCATGTTTTCATCATTCCTTAAGTTTTATACATTACTTATCGGGAAATGTCGTGTATGTTTTTGTCACAAAGTTATTTGATAAGATTTACAGAGTTTTAAGCAAAAGTTAAATCAACACTTCTTGCTGAAATCTTTGTCCGCATTTTCTTCTGCGAGAGGTTTCATTCCGAAACGTGTAGATTTGATTTTAAATGATTAAACATTTGTGAGTTGCTACAAGGTTAGTTTTGCTCTATTTTGCCCAAAGGCTACTTGAAGGTCCTTCGCAGCCTCCCACTCCCTCATGCATTATAGAAATCGATATACTTGGAAGTCATCGCAGTACTACATTATAATAATCATGATGGCGTCATTCATGCGTGTGTCTTATAAGATTGTGTTTCATCAAAGTAAATGCATTGATAAATATATCAACGATAGTTTCGTAATGTTTTAGTGACTGAATGGCAGAATGACGGTCCTGTTATTGCATGCACAGGGCACCAGGCAACAAGCTCTGGCCATGCAGTTATCGCAGACGGCTTATTTGTCGTTGCAACTTCCCTACGTCTACTTTGGCCTTGGTCGTTTGCCAAACTTCGTTGATGAAATAGCGATGTCTACTCCTCCTTGTCTGTTGCCTGCCTCACTGTGCATGCACGATGGTAAGTCTGCATTATTTGCTTATGGTTAAGGGGCCGCATGTGGCCCACACAAAGGTTTTGTGCCGCCCAGTAAGCTTTTCGTTATTGTGTATGTAGAATACAATGACAATTCGTCTTTGTTTTGATAATCTTAAATTCGTCATTTTCGATACAATGGGCCCGTTTATCATGTACTACGTACGCACTGGCAGATTTCAACATGTTCATTGACACCTCGGTGCAAAGCTGATTTCAGTTTACTGATTGCTACTGATGTGTTCCTCGGCACTAAACTGATTTCTAATTATACTCTTGTTCGATTAACCAATTTTTTAAAAAGTGTATTCGGCTCCCTGGAATCAAAAGAAATCGAGACCCTAGAATCAAAGAAACTGGGTCCCTACACGTCCATACCGGGTACCTAACATTTTTCTAAAAAAAACTACATTTACAATAAAGTTGCCGATGGCATAACAATTTGGGAGTGATTAAAATACCACACAGTCGGCATTTTTTCAATAGGTATTCGTATGCTTTCAGTAGTTTTAAACTAAACTTTCGTTTGCTATTAAATGAAAGTAAGTCATTCAATGTGCGGCTGTCAAAGATATTGACATAATTTTTACCCAGTAAGGCATTTCGCTTGGACATAGCTGTCATAGACAGTGACTGCCTAAGTAAAAATTTTATTTCGGAGAAGACAAATTCAACTTCAGATGCTAGACCAGCAAAACGCATCACGAAAAATGCATTGATGTTACTGATGAAACGCGACGACGCAGCATTTTTAAAAGACAAATTTTTTAAAGTTTTGAGTAGGATCAGTGTAGTTTTGAGCTGTGAAACCCAAGGTAAGATTACAACAGATAATACAAATTTTTAGCTGGACCTATCTTATAACCAGAGTATAGACGATGGTTCTTTGAAAATATGCTTTAAAATCCAAAATTCGAATTATCCCAAACTGTGTTTCGAGGGGGAGGATGACTCGAAGACCTTGCGGTCATTCTCCTCCCCCTGACATCTGATTTTTTCAGATGTTAAATAAAATTGTCGGTCTGTCTGTCTGTCTGTCTCACAAAGCAGAGTCGAATCTGGAGCATAACCGTTCACTTGGAGTGTTGAATGTTTTCTTTCGAAAAACTAACCTAAGTAAGTGTGTGCCGCAATTCTTTCCGGTACAGACCGACAATTACTTAATTTCGGCAGACAGTAAGATAGTTCTTAGTTTACTATTTTTAAAGTTTTTCCATGTTTGCCGATCACTTGTAATAGTGTAACACTGTAACGTAATGGCTCACTGGATGTTTTTATTGCAATGTACCAAGATTAATTTATAGTAATCGTGGGCAAACTACGGCAGGTTGGCCAATATGGCTCGTTAAACTTTTACACCAAGCCGCTGCACTTTTCCCAAGTTTTATTAATAAAGCCAATGCATTTTACATGATTTCAGTGCAGTCCGATCAATTGAATGGGTATACCACGAAAATGTTATGGGGTTTTAAAGAATGAAATACTGGCCACCACTGTGCTATGAAGCATGTTAATTACAGAACATTGTAGGTTCGGCGTATGGGAACCAATTACGTGGAGTCTATCTGGGAACCAGTCTAAATTTATATGTTTGTTGCTGCCTCTGTTTATTTAAACAGCACGGCGGTAACAAAATAGGTTTTTGGTGGACATCGCGTTCCAGCCCGTAACCAGCTTGAGGGGTGAAGGGTTTTCTGAGGGGA
>JGI24021J15306_10011229_pt1 | contig 11131 bp, 8 predicted proteins | sample Ectturendosymbi1_FD_15306 | JGI IMG/M metagenome (IMG submission 15306)
GTTGCTCACGCACCCTGGCCAGAGCCAGCAAGCCACCTCTAGAGTGCAACGCGTGATGTCAACTCTGTGGGTGAAGCTGCGATTACCAACCATCTCCATGATCATGCGGACCATGTGTTTATCAGGCAGCAATCGCAGCAGCTTGCAGGTGAGTCCGCGATGCCATACAGTGTCGTAGACTGCTGTGAGATCGACAAACACAGCTCCGGCTTTCTTAGCCGAAAAGCTATCCTCGATGTCCTGCGTCAGCAAGGTGACCTGACCTACGGTCGACCTCCCGTGTCGAAAGCCCACTTGCTGCTGAGGGAGTAATGGGTCGATGATTGGCTCGACACGAGCGTAGATGATTCTCTCGAGGATCTTGAAGGGGGAACATTAATAAGATACAACAGTAAAACGGAGAAGTTAAGTGTTGTTTGAAGGCATTCGTGCTGTATTGCGTAATAGAGACCATTGTGTATTAAAATAGCAATAAGGGAAAGGAGGGGATGTTGTTTGTGTTCCTGTATTAAAAGAGACTCGATTAGGAGAAATTTATTTTGACCGGCGATGCTTTTCAATATTTCTGGTTGCTTGAAGTTGAATCGGTCCGTGGGATTTGCCAACAGATGTTTGCATACTTCAGGGCGTTACTCAAATTTGCGTCCATTGATTCGGGTTATTAAATTTTGGCGAGTCTTTCCAATGTAATTTAACTCACAGGTCAGGGACGGCCTTAAGCCGATGCAACCGATGCAGCTGCATTTGGCCCCGCGCCATGGGGTTTGTGTAGATTTTTCATTTTTGCTAGATACACCTTGCGCTTGAGAATTCAGTAGAAATGCCATATAAATTACATTGTTAACAAAGAACGCTCTATTCAGAACTAGCAAATTTCCTCTCGAACGTTTAGCAAACGTGCTCAATTCTCGTGTTAGTGCTGTACTGCATATCTGCGCTCTACCACGATCGTAACACGGTTGACTGAACATGATGACGTCATAAAATCACTGCTCAGAGGGGCCCCGCGCCTNAGTCTTAGGGCCGGCCCTGCCACAGGTTCATGTTAGTTTGTAAACTACGTTTGAACGGNGAATATGAATTTGCTTGTATTTATATGGAAAAGATTTTTTCCACTTGTTGCTTTCATTTGTGAAACGAAACTGAAAGAGAATGATGGCGTAGCGGTGTACAAGTCTTTGGTAATACTGCATCATCATCAAAACTGATAGTTTTCATAATATTGGCGTTGGGTAAGTCATCCATGAATAAACTAAAAAACAATGGGCCTCAAATCGTGTCGTGAGGGACTTCACAGAAAATTATTTTTGTTGATATTTTTGTGATTTTCACCTGGTCAATTGGACATGCTGGTTTCTGTTGGATAAATGCGGTTCCCGAAGCATTTCTTCCATTGTGCCAACATTTTGTTAGTAATGTGGAGTGATTTACTTAGTCGAAGGCGTTTCTTTGATATNAGTAAACCGCACAAGAAATAATTTTTCCATACAAATCTGTAATGNCCAGGGATGTGGAATCAGTCTTACGAAAATCGTATTGTTGCTGAATCCAGAAATTTTTTATGCAAACTTATGTACATCACTTTTTCAAAGATTTTTACAAGCACCGAAGGCTAGGACGATGACAAGTAAGTTCAGTCCGAATTTGGCAGGACTTTTGTCATCTCGTGACTTTGATTGGCACTGCTTTGGCAATAATAAGGTTGCCCGCAAAGACACCAACATATACATTCGTTTATAACATCGGAAAGAAGAGGTGCTTGCATGCGTTTTAATAATTTCAAAGCATTTACAGGACATAATTATGTCCATTCCACTTTTTGAGTCTAATCTTTTAGTAAGTGCGAGCAATCTCTTAAATGTGTGCTGAGGAAATATGGAATTTACTTTGTACGGTGGAAGATATTCTTGTATGTTTTCACCAGTGTTTTGAGATAGGTCTACAGAGGGGGAATTGACCTGGCATCATCTGATGAAAGCAGGACTCAATGCTTCTAATTATTTCTGTAGATGGTAGACAGCCCATTAACATTTAACCCATTCGGGTAATTGAAGCGTTTCACGTTTGCCGAAAAACGTCGTTGATTAATGTCCGAATTTGAATTGAGTTTCCGCTGCTTTTAGCAAATTGGTCTTCGTATCATTTTTGCTTAGCCAGCAGTTATTGTATATGAGAGTAAGATTGTACTGGAAGTTTTAATTCTCTTCAAAATCTACTAGTTGTTTTCTTCTTTCATAATTCCCAAACATGTAGTCTCTATCTTTAACACAAGAAATTGTAGATATCAAAGGCTTTTTTTAAAGTCTGTTCTTTTCAGGCGGGTTTTCGAGCAGGCGTAGTATGTATGTCTGCAAAACTTCGCAAAGAGCTGACTTCAAGCCTTTCGTTCTGAATACTGAATCGGTAAAGGACCTAGAGCAGGAGTTGGGAACCCGCGGGCCCAATGCGGCCCGCATGAACATTTGATATGGCCCGCAACATAATTTTTGTTACCCAAGTTAGAGTACATCATCGTGTCAATACGAAGCTTCGTGATAAGCAGGTACTTAGGTAGTAAGTCATTAGAAGTCATTCTTTCTGATAAAGGTAGAATTTTAGGATAAAATAAATTGATTTAGCTGCCCGCCAGAGATAATGCACACTTCATGCGGCCCGTGACAGTAAGCAGATACCTCACCCCTGATCTAGAGCAGGGGTGCACAACCTATGCCCACATGCGGCCGTACACATGTAATTTAAAACATATGTTGTGGCGGCCGTGCATACAGTAGTCATCTACTGTGTGAAGATACTTAGTGAAAAGAAGGCCAAGCAGGCATGTGGAAGCAGGCTAGGCTCAATGTGAGGAAGCAGAACAGAAGCAATGCAAGAAAAATAAAATATCTTGAACTTACTGGCGGTCGTAATTCAGAAAAGTGAACGTAATGTGGCCGACAAAAACGATAAGGTTGTGCATCCCAGATCTAGAGCCACAGATAAATCTTCAACGAAAACATTGATATCAACATTGCGCGTGACATTAAAGATTATTTGATTAGCATCTCTCTTTATTTGGGCTTTACATATAGTTCAGTTAATACGATACTGATCACCAATATCGCGCAACGTGACAAATGTCGTCATTCCATTGTGTAGGTTATTTGCATACATGTTATGATCACGTAAGTCTGCTCCGTTTGCCACTCTTGTTGGTTAATGTGGAATAGGGAAGCATCCGAAGCTACGTAGACCAGTGGTGCTCAAACCGTGGCTCGCGAAGCAATTTTCATTGGAAAGAAAACTTAACACTTTAATCATTTAAGAGAATTTTTTAGAGAATTTTTATTGAGATTATGAATTCTTGTGGCCCACGAAGGGTTTCTGAAAGACAAATGTGGCCCATGAGCCAAAAAGTTTGAGCAGCACTGACGTAGAGTGTTCATGTATTGCTGCACTGTTATTTATTAATGGCATTGGGGTTTGTGTTAATATCCTAATCCATAAAATTCTCCGTGGCCCAATACATAGAATATACCATTACGTTTTCGAATGAGCACGAACTGAAAAATTTTGATTATCCAACAATGAATTTTTATCGAGAGCGTATCACCGGACCTACGTATTCTTCGTGTTGCACAGATTTTAATTTGGCGTAGCACTTATCTTCAAGTAAGTACGCTCCACAGTGGGGTAAGCAAAAAATCGATCAGCAAAATTTTAATAGGAAACCGAGTTCAAGTAAAGTTTCGCATCCTCAGTCCGTATTCAAGTAGAATGTGCTGATTTCTCGAAAGCATACAGAAAACCTAGAGCTTGTAACTACCGGTTATCTTGTTAGAAAATTGAATTTTCTGTAAGATTAAATCCTGGAGTATATTTTGCCTTTAGCTTTGCTGTCTTCTTCCTGTGTTGTGGAAGCACCCGTGTTGCATTGAACGACCATTTCTCTTTTTGTTGCGAAGATTCTTTTTGCACTTTCTTTTTCTCTAGCAGGTCGCTGCGCCTCTAACCGACGAACCAAGAGTTCAGCGCTTGCGCGGAGCCCGCGCGGCTAGACTGTTTTCCGATGTCACAACATGTGATAGCACTTTTGGCGATGTCGGCACCCACTTCCTGCCTCGATTCTATAAGATTTGAAGATGAAATAAAACTCTTTATCTGGTTTCCACAGCAAGATTGGACGTTTTGCAGCCAGGAGGCGTCACGAAAGCTGGCAATATCTTAAAACACGATAAATATTCGTGGACAAGACTTTTGGTGATTCTGCACTGGGTCAGTGCGTGAGTTCTGTTTCAATTAGAAGAGTTCACGCGGCTCCTCATGAACAGGCGACGAAGCTACCGTTGCGCTTTGAAATGTCAGATGCCAACCCTGGACCCGAGAGAACCTCTGATTGTGCCGAAGTTGTGACACGCGTCAGCCATCAGGAGGCCCTCACCAAAACCGAAGAAGCATTCATATCCCTTTGCACGGGAACCTTATACATAGCGGTATGACTGGGAAGATAACAAAAGATTGGTATGTGAAGATGAAAGACAATTCGGAACGGGCAAGTCGACACTATGCTTGGTTTTCTCATCATGTTAATGTTGCATTCGTCTAACTGCATTCCTCAAAATATCCGATTCGTTTATTAAAGTTTCACCAAGTGTGACGATCTCCACCTCGATTCTCTGCAGTTAAAGGTTGATCACTTGAAGATTTAGGTAGAGGACAGTTAGTTGCCTTGAGCTAGGGAACGGATATTCTGGCTTTCAATGAAGAGGACTGTAGTAAACTGACGACTGCAACACTCGTGCACTGCCCAGCAGCAACAGCGGGGTTTCCGATTTACCGGTGACTCCAATTGCAAGGAACCCACAACATCTGGAGTAGAAAAAAATATTGCCATCCCAAAAGCGAAACTTATCTTTGGGCCTTTATGTCACTGATCGAACGGAACTAGTGAGTGTGATGGTTGGAGTGACAGAAGGCTGCACCACAGTGACAGATTTACTATGCGTGTTGTTCCCCAGTCAAGAGAAATGTGGAATGTTTCAAAAACTGGAAGCCGACAAAAGACCGCACCCTATACTATACAGCTGCTGATTCCTGGCGAGTTGACATGGATTGTGTTTGCCGGTACTCTACGCCTTGAGTGTCCATTCTGAGAGCCAAGTCTTCTGCCAGTGGTTCCTGATAAGCGCAAACTTTTTCATAACGATAAAACAGCAGTACCAAGAAAAGGTATTCTGCAAAACAGATCAACAAGCGATCGTTGAACGTTTAAAAAGTGACAGGGCAGGAGCCGTTACTGCTCGCATTTTGTTCAAGGACAAGTTTTCACGCAGTTCAAGCTGATGCTGCGTCTATTCTTCTGCGAAGGTCACAAAATAACAATGTGCGTGTGCGTTTATGGCACAGGTTGGTTGCAAGTTAGCTGCCCTTTTCCGGAATCTCTATTCTCTACCACAGTCTTGAAACGATTTTGATGCGAATCAAGCTCAAGTTCAGCATTTGTAGCATGGAACAGTAATCCAGCTATTCCTATATGAAAGTAGAAGTGTGGTCATGTAAACATCGTCAGTTACTAAGGGAAATTAGGGAGCACAAGAGCAAAGCTCCGCAATAAAGGTAAACATTAAACTCAACCTGGAGCCTAAGCAGGCAGCAATCAACCGCGTGGAGCTGCAGCAGTAAGAAACGAGTCTGCAGCCCTAGTCAGGCCTCGGCGTTATGCGATAAACAAACACAAAGGCAAGATTGATAAACACACCGATAAAACGCAATATTGGTAGGAACTGGAACGAGAAAGCCGACGAATAGACGGCAAAACCATCTTCAGGATGTCAATGTTTCATATAAAATGCTCACTTCATCGAAGTATCTGCTGGCACTTGAACTTGGTGGTAACAGGAGTGTTTGCTTATTGTGGTGCGGAGTTGGCACCTGTCGGGTAAATCATAGCTTACCTGCTTTGGCTGGGCTCCCAGCCTATCCGTGCGTTGGCTGGGCTCCCAGGCTATACGTAAATCAGCGCTAAACCAGGGTTGGGCAAACATTTTCTACGGAGGGCCACATTTAAAATTTTATTGCTACCGAGGGCCGCATGCTCGTATTACATAGATTACATTTATCAATCGCTTTGAAAACTTTAAAAAAGTTTTACATGAGCTACCACAAAATGAAGGTAACAATAGTCACTTCCGGTTGAGTAAAAATGTGGTTTCGAATGAAACGTGTGGAAAAAAACTTGATAATTCTGATCTAATTGATAAAATTACTTTAACATAGACTCCAAATATGTACTATGTATGTGCGTGTGACTGCCCTGCGGGCTGCACAAAATGCTCTCGCGTGCCGTAGTTTGCCCACCTCTGCCATAAACTATTCTATTTTATTAAGACTGTACAGTGCTTTCTCGATTATCCGGTCTGGCAAGAAAACAGATAATTCTCATATTTTAGTGAAAGAAGAAAGNAGCAACAAACAAAAACATAACATTTATGGTTTAAAAACTGATANAACTTCAANTATTTACTAAGAAATTTCCGATTTAACTATCAGTTACCTATTAATAAAAACAAATCAATTAGATTGTTTGCGAAAAATCCCCGTTTTTTTCGGCAGCAAACTCGCAAAATTGTACTAATGTGGAAGACGACCGGGTAATCGAATGCTGGTTAAGCGAGGTACGGATAATCAAGGTAGCACTGTAATGCTTGGTGTATACACGCGTAACGTTGGTTACAATACACATGTCATTCTGTTTCTAACAAACCTGTATAAAAATGACTTTAGGTATAAAAGTTTTTTTCGAAGTTTTTTTGAGTTTCTAGAGTGTTTTATTTGGTAAATGTGTATTTTACAAGTGTTCTTGATCAAAATAAGAAAATAGGTTGATTTCTCCAACAAATGCTTGTCCAAAAGCGCTGATTTACCTTGTTGAAGTAGAACAGGGGTTCCCAACCTGGGGTACAAGTATCTCCAGTGGTACATTTGCCCATCCGAAGGGGTGTATTTATTGTACAGCCGCAACAATTTAACTTTTGAAACGTAAAAAGGGAATCTACATCTACACGTCTGAAAATCTAAAAGTTCTACTAAAAATTTAGTGGGTTTTTGTAATTTTGCTCAGATTTTTTGTCACAAGAAATTTTAGGGGTGCATGCTCATCTGTCGAAATGCTGAAGGGGTACATGGTAAAAGAAAAGTTGGTTGCGCCTGTTGCAGAACAACGTTTGGATTAATTGTTTTTAGTACATTGTGCTTGGAATGCCCTGTAACGAGCTGTAGGTTTTTCTGTGCTGTCGAACGACAAACTATTGTTGCTCCGGCACAGGTTGGAGCAAACCCTTAGCCAGGTTTGAAGGTTAGGAGGGAAAAAATACATTTTTATGGAGGCACGATTTTTGTTTCTGTTATATGTTGAAACAAATTAAACAAATTTTTCTGGGCACAACAAAAATTTGGGGGGCACTGCCCCCGAATGCCAACCGCGTGGCTACGGGCTTGGGGGCTGGAGCAGTCCTTTTTGTGGTCGTAATAGTTCAGTTCGCCGTTTTCGACTAGTTTTCTTGAACATTTGACCGTTAATGCGAATCGCCCGCTTCCAGTCAACAAAGAACCCCTTATTTATCAAAATACATACGAAAGTAGATACCCACAGAAGTAGGATATTACATACGTGCAGCTGGTGGTTTCACGCAAACGAAATAATCAGGCAATGTATCGGCAAAATGAAAGCTCTAAGGCAACGAAAACGCTGCCGGTATTCGTTTTGAAAGTGTAAGATCAGATGGTTGTCAGAGGAAAACATCGGTCGCACAAAGGTGGCGCCCTGACTGGTAACTGTGCATAGATTTGTGGATTTCAAATATTTGTTGATTGATAAAGGATTCAGTTGTTTACCGCTCTCTTCAGTCACTCCTTTGGTTTATTTTTTCAAAATTGAAAAAAACAAAAACTCGCAAAATCAAAGTGTATTTGACTCAAACAAAGACACTTTAGTTCAGGGTTTTTTAAGGAAAATGTTACGTACCCGCTTTGGACTTGTAGGGACCCGATTTTTCTGATTCTAGGGACCCGATTTTCAATTCTAGGGACCCGAATCGGGCCCCTAAAACTCCTTAAAAAATCTGCTTTAGTTAATATTTTTAAGCACATGGCTCAGTATGGATTTCTGCAACACATATATTGGATCATCCTTAAATAAGAAAAGGTGATACTCGTTTTTTTTATAAAGTAATAGTGGATACATGTCACGCAAACAGAAACTGGATCATCTATCTCATTGTCTTTTTATACAAATTGTTTCCTCTGGCAACCAACTGCAATTTCCGGTAAAGGCTTAGTGGTTTGCATTTAGACGTCAGACTCTTGTTCAGAGAAACAAACTTAGTTTAGAGAAGGTTTCATCACTCTTGTTTTGTACCCTCAGTCAAAATGCTAAGATTGGTCTGAAAGTAATGTCCCTCTCCGCTTAACCTGCTCCGTGTAGGCCGTAAGTTAAGTTCATATCAAACACTGCAGTGCTGCCAGGTTAATGAAAACTTCGCACTTGCAATTTTCGCGTGGACCCGTCAATTAACGGCGGGCACGAGTTGGAAAGGCAGCAAATACTCGTTTTCAAGCCATCAGTCTGACCCGAACAAATCAAACCTATCCTGCCAACTCAAGGTCTGCACTGTGATCACTCAGCTCGCCTCAAAATGTGCATAAGTATCAGCACTATGGTGCGGTTACAAATTCAAACAGTGTTTTTGCAACACTAGCATCCAGTGCTTTCAGCCAAGGCATTTCAGCTTGAAGTGATATTTTACTAGATTTTTGCTGATTATGTATTGGTTCGCTCAGTCATTCCAGGTTACATAGCCAAGACTCTTTTTTCGATAACACAGCCTGGTACTTTATTTTTTGCGAAAGGGGGTTTTAAAACAACTCAATGTGGTGAATGATGATAGGACATTGTTTCAAGTTACGTCTAGAAGCCTTTTGTTGAAACGTTTTCTGAAACCAACTTTTGTGGGTTTAGATGGTACCGGCACATGTAATTGCTTTTGTTAGCTTGCTTATTACTTTAATAGAAAAAAAGAGCAAGCATGTACTGATTGTTGGAGAAACTTGTGCAAACAAAACCGGTGTGGCGAGTTGTGTTCGGGAAATTCTGTGCTGATCTTGCCATTATACCTTAGTTCCTTATGGCTGATTGGAGCATTATTGCCCTGTTTTACGCAGTGCTTGATGTGAATTACAGCGGGAGAAATAAGAATAATAAAATTGTTTTTAGGGCGTGATGGAACTGGAACTGAAACAGCTGCAAAGAAGATATCAGGAAATACATAATCAATTAAGACTATCTGGACAAAAAACAGAAACTGCCCAATCAGAAGCTAGTAATGCAAAGAAAGTTACTGCAAAGCTAGAAGCAAAACTTGGGCCTCTGCAGGTACAACACAAAAACCTTCCTATTTCACGTTTTGTTGCATGTTGCACTCGTTGTTGGTAAGCTAAAAATTCAAGCGATTTCTTTTAAAATTACCAAATTTTTACGAGCGTTGTTTTCTTAACGTATGTCGACCACAAGAACGCTCCACCAGCAGTGTAAGACTAAAATGTGTGCGAAGCTTTTTGCACGAAATTCATCATTGGTTCTCTGAAAGATTTTAATTGATTGTACGTTAAATGATGGTATTTTCTTTGAAGAGTAAAAAATTGCGCTCAAATAGATAATGTGCTGGAACTAGAACTTTCCGTAAGTTTTTTAATACCGGCCATGGACTATACCGTTATCACTGACATAAAACCATATTGTGACGTAATCACTAGGTACCAGATCTTTTGTGCGAGAAAACTTGTTAGTTAATTTATATTTCATTCACAAAGAAGTTGGCAATTTATGTTGTGATTTTGTGCAGAAAATGGTTGCGTCTCAAACAGACAAAAACATGGCCATGAAAAAAGAAGTTGGCGATTTGGACACGTTTACAAAACGAAATGTCGCTGAAACCAGCCAAAAGTTCGAAGACATTCAGCGAGACATCATAGATTTGAAAAGAAAAGTAGAAACTTTGGAAAGAAAAGTGGAAACAACGAGCAGTCTAGCTGGGAGTAGTGGAGGGGGCAACGTTCCTGGTAAGCAACTAGGGATTTACGAAAAATTTGGTGTTTTTTGTTAAAACCTGGGTTTTATTTCGTATGTTTGTCCGTTAGTAGTTCACTTAACTTACACCCAGATCCAAATGCAAAGCTAATCACTCTAACAAGCATGCTTGAAGCTAGCTGGCAGGTAGAATTTCGTAAAATTTGTTTTTGTATATAAATAGCATTTCAAAGAGATCTCATAGTCAAGAAAACAACGTAGAAGTAACAGCGAATAACATATTTTACCCACCATAGAACATTTTTCAGTAATCGGTTGACGTTGCAATGTAACAGCTGCTAAAATACGCATTGCCGAATTGTCATTTCAACTGATTGCCATGTTGGCGGACCATCGCTAAACTGCTTGAACTATCAGTAATTCCGCTTTGGTTTTGAAGTTAGGTCCCCACAGAAAGCATGCCAGAGTAATCGTCGGCATTGCTTGATAATTCCGTTGTGTTTCTTGTATCATGTAAAGGCTGTGCTAATGACGGACGTGAGGCGCAACGCTTTTCTGTGGTTTGAAATAAGTTGATTCGCCAGTTTCCACTGAACAAACAGAGGCGCCAAACCTGAGCCATGGTTGTTTGATCTGGAATTTCAATTTTTCGATCAAGGTCGATTTTTCCGGCGTTAACAACTTAAGAAAAATTTGTATGGACATGAGATCAACCTGTAGCAATTTCCTCACGCAAATAAAGATGCAGGGTTGTTCGCAAAATATCAAGTAGTTTTGGGTTAACGACGCCTCTTCGAACGTTCACATACCGAGTGCGTGAGCAGAGGGGAACATTTCCGCCGGAAAAGCCAAATGTAATGGGCAACACTAAACGGCGGGCCGTGCGGGCTGGAGGGCTGTGTTGCCAAATGAAAAACATGAATTTTCCGCGGGCTGGCGAGCTGCACAGAAGGGCGGGCCGGCAGGCTGCACCAAAGGATGGGCAAGTGGGCTGCACATTAAGGCGGTCTGGCGGGCTGCACATGAAGCTGGGCTGAGGAAAAGGACGGGCTGGAGGGCTGCCTTTTTCTG
>JGI24021J15306_10011231_pt1 | contig 11131 bp, 6 predicted proteins | sample Ectturendosymbi1_FD_15306 | JGI IMG/M metagenome (IMG submission 15306)
AATCCGCGGAGATAACATACCTACTGTTCCCACAGGCGGAAGACCAATTTCATTTTGCAACTTGAAAAAGTATAAAATTAGCTGCACACATGAAATTCGTCTTGTTCAGAAATTTAAAAACGTTACCTTTAAATTGCCTCGATGAATCTCCTACTTCACGCCATCTTCAAGTTCTGTACCACCAAACGTCTTTTCAAAAACAGACTTCTGTTAGAAAACTTCTTAAAAGAGAGAATTAGTGAAACGTTGTTATCGTTGTGACAGTATTACCTATATCCCAGTTTTCTGTGTTCCACAACCGGACCGCTACCTTGATTTGGGGAATCAGCAAAGAACGTTTAAGTGTTGTAGAAGCCAAAAATCAATTTCTAGATATTTTTGAAGAATTTGATATTCCGTGTATGGAGATTAACACTGCTTACACTGTGATTTGGTTCAACTCCGAGATAGACACTTATTTTAAAACTTATATAGCATATTACATAGAAATACCATCTTACCTCCACGTAATTGTTTCTTTGGAACGACAATTCTTTTTTCAAGATTTAAAATATTGTAATGGCCAACTAGAATGGATGGATCAACTTAACTAATCATCGAAGCGTAATTAAGTTGGTATTTCAGGAAAGATCACCCGACTTTGAACGTATCTATGATCATTTATAATTCAAAGTATGAAAAGATTGTATTTCATTGTTTAACTCGATGTTTTATGTTTACTTTACAGGAAAATTAAAATCATCAGCTGATTCCATGTGCGGTACTTATGACTTGTCCAAACCCAATGNATGGTGCCATCTGCTGTCCATGACAAGTGTAGATAGTACAATAAGAAGATAGCGGTAGAGAAGAACTACTTNAGACGTAGGAAAGATATATAGGAAATCTAATTTTTAGTATATTGAAGAATTGACAAATAAATTATGATCGAGAAACGTAANTAGAAGATAANTCTTACGAGTTGGGGAATGGTCAACTCCGCCTATACTAAATGTCATATTGAATCGTTAATATGTCACCCTATGNTGAAAAATAAAATTGTATGAGATGTCTAACTTAGTTAGAGCTTTTCTAGCGAAAGAATTTAAGATCCCTCGAGTATTTACATTGTAGAATTAAAACCTTTATATAACTTAACCTTACACTTTTTCTTTTCAGGAAGACAGAATATAGGGAATGCGAGTGTGTTTTGGTAAAATTAAATTAACCTTAAAAATATGAGATGTTTGAAAACGTACAGTGGAAAAAGGAACCACGGCTATGAAACTGGAAGGCTGTCCCCTACTATCGCAAAATCCAGTTCATGGCATATTTCAAGGTGGCTACCAGTAAAGTGGAATGGTCCTTCCAGCTGTGAATTACTTCACTATCGTAACCCCCACGCTCCAGAGAAACATCACCCTCTCTATGGGAAGAGTGCACCTTTTTGGTATAGAAGCACAGGAATCTATAAAGAATAACACCTCTCGTGGCAATGAGGTTGTTCAACTCAGCCCTACTTACATATCCTTACCTACGAAGTGATCTTATTAATTGCAAATCGCTGAAGGGCATTCTAAACTTTTATTCTTTGCATACACGAGGCAACGTTAAATGGCGATTTATGTGACCAACACTATTTCTATAAAGCAACCAATGATTGAAATCAATCGCCATACATGATTTAGGAAAACGTCTTTCATTTGAGTACCATGGTAAAAAGTATTGGAAATCGTATGTCATTTTGGCCAACATGCATGTGATTTTGAAATCGAATGCATAGATATATATCATGTTGATAGATGATGAATCACTTACCATTGTGAGTTTTTGATTCTTTATCGTTTTCATGACGTTAATTATGCTTTTATTGATGCATTGCAACTCGAAATTATACTCGTATACCAGAAGACTACGAAACCTTGTGATTTTGACTCTGTCTGTTTAGACAGCCAGCTGTAAGCTGAAAAGCAATAAGATAACAAAAGGATATACAAGAGATACTAATGATAGACCCTTTACTGATAAGATTATCAAAGAAAATTTGCCTTTGCTTTGAAACCTTAAAACTGTAGACATTTTGGTTAAAGTAAGGTAGCTGACCAAAGTTTAGAATGAAACCTGAAGTCTAGATAATACTACCGACTGAACGCTATGAGTTAATAAATCGCTCTCAAATATTTGTGTTGACATAAGTCAATTTGCATAAATGTTTCCTACTGCTAAGTCTGTTGCTTGGTATTTAGATAAAACATATAACAAGATGATCTAGGCTTGCACCAAGAAATAGCCAGCCTTGCACCGCGAAATTGATTTTGAAATTGGATCCTTTCTGAAACCATTTTTTGTAGTGGGAAATCTAGGAAAAAACAAAAGGCCTCTACTTGCCCTAAGCAATCGTATCCCCTTTTCAGGTTGAATTTTTATTAAGTCATCATCGAAACGGGAGAATTAGCACCTGTCAGTTCTGAAAATTAATAAAATCCCTGAACTCAAAACTACCACACTATGACTTCAAGTTTCAAAACGACACGAATTTCAGAAATAGAATAGTTTAATGAAAGCGAAGTTAGAAGAGAACCAACAAAATAAACTAAGAAGGCAGAGAAAATTAAGTAAAATAGGAAAATGAACATAAAACAACGGAGACTTCATCTGCTCCGAAGTCTGATGGCAGTTGGTTCGGTTTCAATAAACTGCCTGCCCGAAGTCTCAAGGTCCTTTATAAATCGAGGTAGATCCCAAGAGTTATGGGTACGAAGTTGTTCTTGAACAGGAAAACCGAAGCCAATGTAGGTCCAATTATGGTAATGACGTCCTCTTCCCGTGAACCACACTAAACGAAACAAAGCGAGGTCCGATGGAGGTATTGCCCCGCTGCACTTGAAAATATCTTTAGCCTGTTTCAAGGCAGTAATAGGATCCAGGGGGCGACCCTGAAGAGCTAGGATCGTTTCATCTTGAAAGATTTCTTCGTCCATCATAGTCAATAGCAGTAGTACGTTTTACCATTAATTACCGTAGTCCATGACAAAAATTCGAATGCTGATGTAGGCCCAAAACGACTTGCTTATATAGTCGACATGAAGTGGAATTCCCCGGATGATGCAATCCTGGCGCAAGGACCTTGTAAACGAATTTAAAACACAAAATTGGGTGTAGATCATCTTAGATTTTCGAACTCTAGAATTCTAATAGACACAAACGAATTAGGACAAGACCATGCCAAAGGACACAAAACGCACCTCTATTCTCTATTTCGTTTGAAAAACTACTTGCGAAATTCACGTTTGATAACAATCTTTAGAAGTAAAGTAAGTATATGTTAATACACACACATACCCTGTGAAAAAGTTTTTCAAGTTTTTCAAGTTTTTGATGTTTCATTGAAACCCTTAACCTTTGGCTAACACCGATACCTTATGCGAGCATGTGTCAAACTCAAGGATTAGCAAAACTTTTGAAACTGAAAACATGATCCTATTCGACTAAACCTCAAATTATTGGAGACTTGAGCTATACTTCAATACGGTTATTAGTAACCAGCCATTGGCAAGATCCTTTATGTTAAACAAACCACATACTGTAGACGCAAATCCATAAAATTGAGGTATAGAATGGACATGATTAAAAGGGATTGCAATTTAATTGGAAAGAGTACAAGAAAAGATTGTAAGTGATTAATTGTTGATGTAAGAAACTAGATGGCAATTTATTGGTGACTGTGTTTAGTACCCAGATTAAACGCATTTCACCTAGTCAAGTGACACTACAACAACCAAAGACGCTTTTTAATAAAAACGCTGGTCTCAGAAGATTTAGGTTAGGAGTGTAAAATTACCTGGTGTATGAACTTAACGAAGCTCATTCCTGTATATGTTGACAATTTCACTTTGTTCAAGTTTATGGTTTAGGAATTGCAAGAACTAGAATAGTAACTTTTCGCTTAGCAACGTCAGCTTCATATCTTATCAAGACATCAATGATATCTAATTAAATTAAAAACTTTTAGAGGTGTAAGGAGTAAAGTAAAGTTTGTATGTTGCATTTTCAGTGACACTAGTGTAAACATTCATGTTAAAACTATTTAGAAATGAACAAATTGTTATGCATGTATTTCATCTTACACATACAACTGGTAAAATCTGACAATTTACAACAACAAAGAAATTGTAGTAATGAATTGGAACCTTTGCTTAATCTTGTTTCTGATCAAGGAAATAAAGTTGTGTTAATACCAGAAGATCGGATATCCGTGGAACATATAACCCCTCACTTTGATGTGGAACCATGTGATTTGCACCAATACAGAGAAAATTTAATTGAACAAAACCACCATCCTGAAAGAGTATCTGCAAAACATTTACAAGTAACGCCCTTCCATATCGATCCAGCATGTGGCTGTAACTTTATCAAACGCCAAGAATGGCATCCTGACAATTGGTCGAGGCTAGTTGAACAAAAACAACAACGGCGTATTCAAGGCTACGAAATGATATACTTATTTTGGCCACGTAAATCATATCATATTCCACATATAGACCCATCTACTGCAGACGAGAAATTCAAGTTGTGGATCCTTATCACTTTATAGAAATACTATGTTATTTCCCTATATTTTAACCTCTTTCTTTGAGAAATACCAATGGGTTTCATGGAAAATTTTCTTTGACGATCGATCCTATTCTAGACAAGAGACTGATCCCTATTATATATTACTAAAGGATATGCCAACCATTTGATCTATAGAAGTAAACCATAACATTGGTAGTGATGTAAATGCATCTACTTTAGAAGAATGTAACTTTCGAAAGAAAGTATAAATCACCACTTTATCCGATTCAGAAGTTCAAATTCGAATCCCAGCTAGACCAGTTCATGACATAAGGCCAGATCTACAGAATGAAAATTATCATCACGATCGCTTATATTTTCAATGGTATTGGAGTACGTCAGGCAGACCACATAATTGGATAGTGATACACATTAGACATGGTCCGTTAAGAAAACGGGAGACTACTGTTTGGTGGATACTTGATAGAGCACGTACCGTTATAACTTATCATGAACATTACTTTATGCCACCTTCCTTACGACCGAGAAACCCTATGTTTTCATATTGGCATTCACATATCCACTGTGAAAGTAATCAATGGACAACAAGAATAACAGGAGGACGTGACTTGGAAAGTACTGTTACTCTAGAACCAAGGACTTCGACTCAATGTTGGACATATCATACCAGCCCAGCACAATGTTCAGATCATGAAACCCATACTTACTGCACACCCACTTTGGGCAGATAAGAAAAAGTGTTATTACAATCATCTACGGACATTTCGAATTGGCAAGATCGATTACAATATGAGCCATTTTGCAAAGCATATTTTCAAGAGTTAGAACCCCAACATGATATATTTCGCTATTATAAGAAACTTATTCAGGCATTTCGAATTTCTGCTTTTTTCAATATGAAATGGTTCTCTTTGCATTCCATGCATTTAACCAATGGGAATACTACCCACGCGCCGACACAGTTCAATTTCTCTTATTTGGAAAATCAAACCCAGCAGATATTGATACAGTTTGACCGACAGTATAATTTTACTATGGAAATGGTGAAGAATCATGAATTTTATCAACTGCAAGTGCGACATTTTGATTCATTACTTTTACGCTTGGTGGACCAATTGGAATTAATTATAGACACAAATGATCGTCTACGTTTGTCTCAAACAATGACAGCATTAAGCAAGAAAGCTAGTACAGCCGAAAGAAGCCAGTTATGTGTAAGAACTATCATAAAACGCCATGCTCAGACATTGAGAAGTAACCTGGAACGTTACTATGTTCCAAGAACTATTCAACAATCCCTATCGGCTTTGGATAAAATTACCGATTTGCACCAGGATATCATTTATCAACATCAGTTTCGTAATGGAAAAATTATTAGTTTTCCTAAATATCGAATTGTCAATCCCGTAACGACCACAGCAGAGTTATTGACTACAATGCCTTCAAGTACATTTGCAGAAACAACAGAGGTAATGACAACTACGGTTTCTACCACCACTCAACCTGACATTGATTGGGAAAAAGTAAATGAACTAGATGAACAGGAATCTGAAAAGAATACAGGAATCGCTACACCTATACTTTCAAATATCATGGATACTTTAATGGCCATCGGTTCAACTATAGTCTATGGAATTTATCAGCTATGTACATCTTCTAACAATGCTATAACCGGTAATATTACTTCTGCAATTTCCTAAGTAACGTCTTCTGTGTTCACGCTTATTTATTAGGCACACTCTCACTTATTTTTATGCTGTTTCAATTTACGTTTGAACTAAAACTCATGATCAAAGAACGAAGACTCCACCCTAAGCTAACATGTAACCCCTATTCCGTAACATGAAAAGCTTTTGCTTGAAGTTAGCAAAAAATATCATGATTTCGATGCAAAATTTCCTCCCTACTTAACACTTTGTTACAGAATGTGAGAACTTCTGTCTTTTTGTAATACAGGGAGAGTGAGAAATGTGGTTACATTTCGCAATTGTCATTTTTGAAACACTATTAAGAAGAAATAACATATTTTAGAAAACTTAAGTTGAAGGAGGAATTATTTTATTATAGGTGAAAAATTGAAATACCTATCTCTAACTTAGCGTTTTAGATTTAGGATCATATTGTCAGTGTGAAAATCGACTCTTATTGCATAAAACTATTTTTCTCATTACAGATATAAGGCTTTGTATAATAACTTTGAGTAACTGTGAACGGGTGTGAACGAGACAAATTGCTTCCCAGGCCTTGGGCTGCCTCCATGTTCCAGAAGATGATAGAAAGGATTTTGAGTGGAATACTTAATAAAAATAAGACCCTTAAAACCGAAACAAAACGTCTATTTCAACCGACAACATGTGGTCATCCTAACAATTCAATCGTTAGGGCAACTGATGTATTCAGTGGATTCCTCCCACTTTCCAGATGTCTTTGTAAGAACCTTCCTTTGTGGATGCGTCTCGTGACTCATTTTCTGAAAAATAATATCTTGTAAATAAAAGTTTTTATAACATTGGCGTTTTGAATACAAGGTAAAGTTTTCTGAGAAACTTTCAAAATTCACGCTAGATGCAATGATATCTGTAGATTTTTCTTTCGTATATGTCATAAAAATGTGAAACAATATTTCTTGCTTAAAACGATAATCGTTTTGACCTGAATGAATATCTAATATTATCAGAAAATTTTTCAATAACAAACACATAACATTTTTAATTAATTATGATGGTAATGTCGTGTTCTGCATAATCCTAGTCGAGCACGTATGAATATGAAAAGAAATAAGAACACGTTAAACCTAAAAAGTTGCAAAGTAATCTTATGAGAACCTTCTTTTAAAACTCGGGGGTATGTCGCTGAAGCGTAATACCCCTTATACTCAAGACAANTTCACGACACGCAGTTGTGGCTTAACAAAATAAGGTTCTTTTCAATGTTCATTTTTCTGATGACAATGTTCATTTTTCAGGNCTCCGGAGAAGACTTCTCATCATAGTTNTTTTCATAATCTCAACAGATTTTCCCATTGAGCTGTTTTTATTAGTGTATAAGGTTAATCATCTAAGAANTCGATAAATCTTCCTTTCCTGTGGCCATTAGCTACAGGTGGAAACAATGTCAAGATTACTTTCAATCTTAGTTGCGATAAAAATTTTACGGAACGTTACTGTTAAGTCTAGTACTGTTATTGAGGTGTTGAATTTATGAAAAATCCATTTTGTTGTTTAATTACAAGGAAAACGATATATTTTTAGCTGAGGTTGTTCATAATACGTTAACTTACGTCCTATATCTTAGCTAACAGGACTGTCATTCTCAATTTCAAACGGGATTACTTTTTGTTATAACAATCTTCTAACAAAGAATCGGAAGTTTCAACTATTTCCTTAAAAACTGGCATTCAATAAATCGAATTATTCTGCTTTTAAAACCTTAAATTATGATATACAAAAACACTTGGTCCTATATACATTAATGGAAGGGATTATTATTCCTGAAGTTGGGCAATGGCATAAAGGTACCCCAAGACCGTTCCTTTGGGCAATGTAATCTGCTCCAGGGTTGCTTTCTTGATGAAATACAAGGTCAAACCATTACTGGTTCCAATGTGAAATACATAGAACATTCCTGCCCACTGTTGTGTAGATTGGAAGAGAAAGAAGATCCCATTTTGGTCCAAAATTGTTATTCCCGGTAATCGTAAAGATAATTTAGTTTCGGGATTTAGAGTGGGATCATAATTACCTGCTGGCTGGATTTTATGCAAGAGAGTTTCCATTTTTAAGTAGAGTGGACATCGTAAAACAAAACGTCATCTAGACTTATCCCAAATAATAGATAAAGGGTCATTGATCTTAAACGAAAAGTTACTATGTTTACTGGCACAAGCCTTTATTGTAGTATAAGCTTTGTTAACACTTCCCTGATCTTGGGATCTTTTTCCGGAGAAAGAACTTTCTGGGAGTGTCGAATTTGTCTCTCCTCGTGGTCATATGAAGCAGTCGGTATATATTTCTTGATCGGAGATAGCTCTCTGGTTGATTTTCGATATGGGTGCTTCCTTAGCTCCCAAGATGGCTTTCTGTCCTTATTGGATTCGGACGTTTCGTTTGCTTCTTTCGGAATGTATATTTTCGCCTCTATTTTTCATAAATCCTCTTCAAGTCTTCTTATGTCTTCTTTCTTTCCGTAGTACTGTTGTTCCAAATCTGTATAGCGTTCGGTACTCATTTTTTATACAAGCCTATTTATCCTGTAACAAAAGGAACATTGTTATAAGTTATAACATCCTATAATATCTTTTCTTGGCTTCGATAATTGTTAATCAATCTTGTCTGACGTTCTATTTTTATTGTTTTTTGTGAAAGGTTGAGTGTCGTTAATTATAAAGATATCTCAATAAAACATCAAATGTTTATTCAAAAACTCCTTACTTGTCCTTTTCCTAATTTTTATTACTAATAACACCATAACTTGGTGAGCTTCTTAAGGAGTTAGGCAATGCAGTTTGCCAAAATGTTTCATTAAGATAATGAATATCTAATCTTAACATTCATCATTTATTCTGTTTCGTATTATGTCCTACCAAGTTTTAGCCTTTCGATAAGTTTCTTCTACTGTCTCCTTATGAATACTTTAATGGTTCTAGATTTGACTGAGGGGTCTCTATTGATGGTTCCCCGATCTTTTAGCAAGAAGATCTCTAAGCGTCACCAAAGACATCTCCCTGCCTGGTCCTACAGTAGTAGCGAGTGACGAGTTCGCCAATACCGCCAGACCATTTGCATATCGGAAGATTTTTCTAGTATTTTTANGGTGTAATTTTCGTTGGAACTTTGATACTTTTGCGTATCTATTACAAGGACAACCTTCTTATCATGCTGTCAATTATCNATCTTATTCGAAGAGCGTATACATTTTACCGATGTTCCAGTCATATTCCCNATATAGTTGTTTACTCAAATTTTGCTAAACTGTTTAATCTTANAAAGTTGTCAGTCATCATGGAGCGAGTATCTGTCCCATTTCCCTAGTACAAAAACAATAACATGGTGCTCAATAAGGATGAAAATAACGAGGTCAGCAGAACATAGAAAATGTGAGAACACAATCTGCGCGGCGCCTGTACAAGATTGCGAGAAGTCCGAAATTCCTAAGGGCTACCTTTACATTCGGCATCCTAGGTATGACATCCACGGACGTCATAGGAATCGGCAGGTTATCGTAGTCAATGAATTAAAATTTAGAACAATAGTCCTTCACAGCCATGGGACATCAGTGTCGTACGTCGGACTAAAGGGTCTATCACTTCTTCCCGCTCAACCATCCAGCATCCTCCTCATCCATTCACTCTTTTATCACTTGTGATTACTAGCAAGGTGGGACCTCTTTTTATCCCTACAAGGTATCGTATGTTAAGGTGGGACCTCTTTTCATCCCTACAATATATCATATTCATTAATGCACTACAGTGTCTTTGAGTGAATATAAAGTCAAAATCATAAGACTCCTCTTGACTATAGGAATCGGATCCTTACTCCTCCTCCATACGGTCCGGTTCCGAGGAAGGTAAGATAATAAGGGCCAAACCCACTGTAGTTACAAGCAGAGGGTAAGTTTTATATAGTCTCCTACATGAGATCGAGTATCCGACAAGCAAGATACCCGTTATGCATCATCATACAACAATACAGCAACAATTCTACATGATGGAAATTTCCAAAGCCAGAGGAGCGTGAGCTTATTAATGGTAATATGCGAATTCATTGATAATATTGAAACAATTAATGCACCTAGCTCACTCTATGTAATACTCGTCCAATGCACTTCCAAATACCTAAATATAATACCTAAAGAATTCCCTAATTGTTATGGGACAGACATCGCTCGCTCCAGGCATTCCTATAATTCCTATCATCGCTCGTTTTTTCCCTAAATGCTTAAAAAACGGTTTTGAAATATGATTGTTCAAAATTTAGCCGGTCAAAGAGGTCTTTGTTGTTATGTTGATTGCGAGATGGAGAAAACAATTTGTCCTCTACCCCGTTTCAAATTTATGCTGAATTCAATAAAAAATGTGCTTGCACCAATGACACCGCAGCGCGTAATCTCTGCAACGAGAGGCTGGGAGTACTTTGCTAAGAACTATCTTTGAACTGTTTTTCCAAGAGTTTTGTTATGAAACCCATAGGCGTATTGAAAAAAGGTGGGAGAGTGCCAAAAAGTTTCTTTTTTGAGAAGCCAAATGGAACCATGTCTTTTTTGCGAAGTGCTATACAAAGCACTCTGTTAAAACACGTTGGTGAAGTTTTTTTTGTTCTGGGTAATGCAGACTTTTGTTTAAAAATGCCTCGGAACTCTCATGAGGAAAAGTTTCGCTCATAAGAGTTTTATACAGAGCAAATAATGCATCATGGCCGATCAGTCACTTTGATGTAGCCTACTGCTATTGACTTTACGGCCTTTCTACGTTTTCTAATGGAGCTACGGTGTTGCGAAAATTCTGAGTGTGTCAGCAAAAACGGAAATTTGGAACAGCTGTGAATATCAGTTTAACGTACAAATATGGAAATTATGAAAA
>JGI24021J15306_10011232_pt1 | contig 11130 bp, 4 predicted proteins | sample Ectturendosymbi1_FD_15306 | JGI IMG/M metagenome (IMG submission 15306)
GCCCAGGGCCAGGCAAAGTGGGCCAAGGTGACCTAAAAGTCCTCCACTTATGGCGTCACTCACAAAGAAACCGCACCCCCAAGCATAAAAATTTTTTTCGAGTGCAGACAAAAAGACTTGCCGCGTCTTTTGAGACTTTTACCAAGTCTGTAGAGCATACCGGACCGGAGAAATTCCCGCGCAAAGCCATATGTGTTCTTTTTTCCGAAAATCCCCGAATCCTAGCGGATGCCAGAGTTAAGAACGTAACAGTCCAAGAATCATGCTTATGATCAGGACCCAAAAAGTCCCCAGCAGCAGCACAGAGGTGTTTATGTTAGAGTCCTGCACGGATTGTAATTTTTTGTCCGCTGCCGCCCCGCACCCGCAAACTTTAAATCCGACCCGCCCCACACCGGCAGTAATTTGAGAAATCTTTCCTGCTCCTACCCCACACACTTCCAACCCACCCCAGCCGGCAGACCATCCCAACCCACAACCGCCCCACACTTTTTCAATCTTAAACCCACAGCTGTCCGAAAACTACTAAAAACTCACAACTGGGGCAAGTTTTTGTTGCAATAAAATCGTGGGAAGTATGCATTAATTTTAACAAAATTTACTGTCAAAAGTTGTATTTGTGCACAAGCATTTTACATGAAAGTGATTTACTCAAGCGATAGATTTACATGTAATGCTAAATATTTCCAATCCTAGGGAGAAATGGCAATCCTTTACCAACAGTTTGCGTAGCATGCTAAAACTTGTGCATGAAGTTGCTTGGCAATTTGCTAAAAAACTTGTGCATGAAGTTGTTTGGCAAGCTCCACAATGCATGAAGTTGCTTGGCAATTTAACAATTTGGTGTGCAGTTGTGGACTGATGTTTGACCAGGTCATTTCTACAACTGTTTTTAGGTCACTATTCAATTCGATTTGGTTATCAAAGAGAACATAACTATACTGAAATAGTTCTTAAGCATGTTTTTTAAATCAAACTTCTACACTTTGCAAAATACTTGATAGAAGTTGCAGGAAAAGTTGCATGTAAAAAAGAAAAAAGTCCCCATATAAAAGTCCTGCAACCAGCTTAAAACATCGTACTACATAAATGCTGAGCACGTAATTTAAGAAGCTGTAAAAAAGTTGCAAAAACTTGCCCTACTTATAATGCCTGAAGACAAGTGCAACAAGCAGCAAAATCAAGCTATTCATTTTTTTCATTGGCAACCAAAACTTTTCCACAGATCTGATCTTCTGCAGTCAACAGATTTGAGGTGATAAAAAAAAACGTTTCAGTCCAGTTGTGAATAGCTGTGCGTTAAGCGTTGTCTTATCCATTTAGAAGGGCTGCTAGACTGAATTATTCCTCACTCACCACGTACAAGGGCAGCATTTGAAAATGGTCAATTGCCCGCCACAAGGCAAGAGCCTGAGCTAATGTTTCACACCAATGGGTTGTTACATCATAATGTTATAACTGCTGTGGGCCTACTATCTTAAGAGCAATGCTGGCAAACAACTTTAGTACATCCACATGTTTTGCAACTTTTGAGCTGATTAAGTTCATGTGCTTTGGCTCAACATCCATTTACCCCCACAAGGAATTTCTCATCCCACTCCCAACCCGCACCCACAGCAAGTTCAACCCACACCTGCCCCACCTCACAGCAAGCTCAACCCACACCCACCCTGCACCCACACGCAAAACAGTGTGGGTTCCCGCACCCACCCCGTGAATGCGGGTGCCCGCAACCTGAACAGGAGTCTAGTGTATGTACAAATGCAAAAACTCCACTGTGTTAAATTTTCAAAGTTACGTGAGATAATTACATGCACTACTGCATTTGCAAGTGAAATTATGCTCACGATTTGACTCATTCAATACAAGTGGCTACATGAAACAAATGCAAATTATATGATGTAATAGTCAGAAAATGTGACAAAACAGAGGAAAATGACTTTGAACTACAGTGAACAGTTTTACAAATTAAGTTGTTTCTATCTTTACCAGGTTATGACAATATTTTGCTGAATACACTAATATTTACTGGTATGCAAAATTGTGAAAACACATACTAAGGATTGCTGCAAAATAGTACAAGCTTTCCGTAGACATAAGTTACTGTTGCATTTTGAGTTTTTTAATTTTGTTTTTGACTTAATCTTTGCTCTTTCATGAAAAATATTAGTTTATTATTATTATCATCGTCATCATCAAGTTTCCTATGATACTATGTGCTGTTTTTGTTTGTGTGGACATCATCTACATTAAAAACATGTAAAAGAGTTTTATCCACATGTACACATTTTTACTAACTGGCTAATGAACTCAGTGTGAAAACAAACTTGATGGAAAACATTCAAAAACACTATGTTTTTATCATTCAGACATGACACTTTTGATATCTCTGGCTTTGTGTACAGTGATCGTCAATCCTCACAATTGTCAAAAATTAAGGCTATTGTATTTGCTAAACTCAAGTTTTTTGGTATCATCTCTACAGCCCTGGCCAGTACCTAAAGGCTTTTAAACAAACTTTGAGGTGTCACACAATTATGCAAACATGAAATTTATCTGGCCTTTCATAAAGTTATCGTTTGCAACCCCACAAATTTACTTACGCAATTTTAAAACATAGAACAGTGGTTTTCAACCTGGGGGTCACAATCGATAGAGGAATTGTGAACCATTTTTGAAATGGTCATGAGGAGATATGTACGTAGCTGTATTATATTTGCTTTCTTTTTATTTGAGTTTTAGACTGGGGTTGTTGGGTTATAGTGGGTTGTTATTAACGGTTCACAGTACAAAAAAGGTTGAAAACCACTGAGATATAAGATACCTCAGAAATAGTACTAATATTCTATTATGTACCTTGGATAAAACTGTGGAACAGGTGTTGATTCATGGGATGAAAATTTTTCTGGAACTGGAGTGGAACATGTAGAGCCACTACCTTCATCAATGAATTCTTCATCAGGACTGTAATCAGGGTCATTTGAAATCATATCTATATCATCTCTGATTCTGTTTCGATTTTTACGTCTAGGTCTGAAAGAAGCATATATGTCATGATGCAAACTCATGATTACAAAAAATGTTGCGACTGGGAATTACTATTAGATCTATGTGCAATATGAAAAGCATTGAAATAATAAAATGTATGCTGAACAACATCTTTATTCTTATGCACATTACACATTACTTTTTCTTTTTAGAACTTCGTGATGGTCTAGTTTTTATTTCAACAATTGGTGGTGTGTTTTCCACAGGAACTGGTTCTTGAGAGTTTTCATCTTGGATAGACATTCTAAAAAAATACAGTAACAAAAACCATAATGGAACAAATGAGCTCAAACAGTTGTGAAAACACTAAGCAAATTCACTAATTTTCAAGTATTCAACATACTTTGGCAGGTAATAATACAAATCACTTCATGAGATTGCATAAACAAGTATTTTATAGATCCTCCACACTTTTATTGATTTATACTAATTAACATGCTTCTGCCCTAGTGCTAAAGTTAAAATATTAACCAAGTTTATTTGCCAGCAAACACAGCTTGTAAAAATCCTTTAGACAATAGGTTCTCAAAGTGCTCCGTACGGAGCCCCAGGGCTCCGCAAGAGAAACCTCAGGACTCCGCGAGCTATTTTGCAATTTACTCAGGAACATCAATCGGTAAGTAACAATGTTTTTTTTTTGTTTTTATCTTTAGAAATTTATTGTGGGGCTCTGTAAATTATGGTCAATCTCTTCATGGGTTCCATAACACCAAACGTTTGAGAACCCCTGCTTTAGACAAATCTAAGAAGCATTTAGCCAACACATGTTGCAAAAAAACAAGGCTCATGCACTTTGAACTAAAAGCTTGTACACCCGGACCTAAATTTTCAATAAGTGCTATACGCGAGTTGATTTATACAGCTATTAACTCTTATCATGAAAAGATAACATGGCCATGTCTGAAAAATAAAAAAATAAACACAAAATGGCAAAACACTGAATCGTACTACAAGAGGAAGGCTTTTTTGTTATAAACTCCACAATCAATAAGTTTGTGAAGAATTTTAAGTTTGTGTCTTTTCAACAAAGGTCTATTATCAACAAAGGTCTACATACCGTACTTTATAATGATTAAAGCATGCTATTAGCTAATCTTGAATTTGTTGTTTCATTATGCACATAAACAAAATTTGGTGCTAAGTAAAAATAGCTTTATAAATTTCCTTTACATTTTTCCAAGATAAAAGTTGCAAAGGATACCATCCTTTTAATGCAAAGAGAATTTCTAAAAACAAATATCCACTGCACTTACAATCCTACACAATTGTCAACAACATCTGAAAATCAAAATTTTCATCAACAGGTGGTGTACCTACCATATTTTTCAGACTACAAAGCACAATTAAAATCCTTTAATTTTCTCAAATATTGAAGTGTGCCTAATGTATGAATCTGGTTGTACTTTCTCATCTATAACCTACTGTATGTGGTAAATGGTGCTATTTATTTAATTGCTTGTTTCAATTTTTTGTAAACAGGCCATCGCTGGTTTTTCTTCAGTCACTTTTCAGTCATAGAGCGAAATGTCTTTGAAATGACTGAAAAAAATTAAGTCATTTCGGTCAAAATGATTGAAAAAATAGGCTAATGAACACTGTTACGAGTTTTAATTTATCTGTGAGACAAATGACCGAAATGTTTCAGAGGCCAAAATGTCTCAGCAAAAAATGACCTAAATGTCTCAGTGAAAAAAATAGGACCATTGTGTTACGTAATAAACAAACAACAATTGGAATGACCAACATATGTGGTTCCCTGAGCAGCTACCACATACCACAGATGGCATTACTCCATGAGGCTCCTGATTACATAGGTGCACACTGAATCAAACATGCGCAAAACTTTTATTTACTCTATTCATGCCTAGCAGATTACACATGTGTGATAGAACTCCCTTGATTGTAATGATAGATTGAACTCCCAGCTTGGTGACTTCGGCAAGCACTTAGGAGTTATTGTGAAAGAGTTGAATACAGTTTGACTTATCTAAGTTTTGCTTAATTTAATGTGCCTTACAATCCAGTGCACCTTATGTACGAAAAAAAAAACAGCTAGCATTCAATTTTGGACATTGCACCTTATCATCCAGTGCGCCTTATGGTCTGAAAAATACGGAAATACCACGGATGTTCGCAGAGCAGAAGCTGGATGACATGACAATACATCTATTGTATACCGGCTATGTTTTTTTTTGAAAGTTCATACATTTACTTTTGAAAACTATGAAGAGAAATAGCAAATGGGTCATTCCATGCTTAATTTGAAACTGCATGTAACCATATGTCATGAAACCTTTTTATTAGTAATTTTCTTAAAAAGTATAAAAAATGATGAAAATTAAAAAATTTTTCAAAATTGTTTCAAATTGCGATGTGAAATTTTGGCCACTAGAGGAAGATTTTCCTTCCGCTTTTTAGAAAATTGGTTGCCACATGAATACTAGGGCAGCTGAATGTATGAAAATTGGTACCAGGAGGTTTTTTAGGTCTGGCAATCCATTTTTGAAGTTAAAAAGACCCAAAAATGAGTCCTTCAGGGTGTAAATTTATCTTGGAAAAAATTTCATGCACACAGTTTGGCCGCAAATACGGGGATGTTGGCGAACGGTTGCAAAAAAAATTTTTTGCCCATACATTAACAAGGTAAACTTTCAACAATAGCCCAGTTATCAGCTTGGTTTCCTGTGGGAGACCACCCAGTACCATATGTGCTAATAACAGCCCCTATTTATGTCCTTACACTAAGGCTACGGCTATCCACCAGTTTCTAATATAATATCACCTAGTTTTCATTCTATTGTTGAAGCATACTGTGTTTTGTTTATTATGTTGTAGACACAGACCACCATAATGCAGATAATAACACCAAAGTTTCTCTAAATATGTTATTTCTCAATGTGATGTCATGTCACATAGCACCATTAGGAAGTCATACAGTTATAGAAGGCACAGTTATGCACAGGCAATAACAGTGAACATAGTTGAGCAAGGACTCTTTTATTGCTTGTACTGCAAAAACACCACGGTTTGATTTTTTTGCCATTAACCAGAAATGCAAGATGGCCAATCAAAAGCTCTGAATACTCATATTATAGCCTAGTTTCTAGGGTTGTGGAGTTGGAGGTAAAATATCCGACTCCAATTCTGACCTTTCTAAAATTTCTGACTCCAATCTTTCCAAAATTTCCAACTCCGACTCCCTAACATAAAGGGAATGAAATTTGGCTATTAAAATCAATGGAAATCATGGTGCACAGCAAGAAACGTTTCAACAAAACTTTCAAAAGAAATTGTTCCATTTTGATAAGAATTCCCAATTTAGGAGAGTAGGATGTAAAAAAATGATCCAATTGGACATCTGGAGTCAGAGTCGGACAAAAAAAATCTGACTCCAACTCTGGTATTAGGAATCCGACTCCAACTCCACCCAAAAACTCCACCTCCTTACGACCCTGACTCCGCAACCCTGCTAGTTTCCAATATAAACTTAAACAAAAAAATTAGCTCTTGGCACCCAAGGCCTGGTGACCTCAGCCATAAACGCAAAAACATACCCCCATTATGACATCACCCACAAAAAACCCAAAATGTAAATCTTTCCAAGTCTTAAAACCTAAACTAGAAGACTTCCTGAATCTTAGGGTTTGAACAGCTATCTAGCTCAATCTGCTGGCAAGTTATGGTGGTGCAAAGTGATACAAGAAATGTGGCTCACGCGGGTGAATCTACCAGTGACAAAGGTGTTAAGATGTTGTGTTTTATGCACTACGACTCAACCATACCAAAAAACACGAAGTTTTGAAGCCTACATGCTTAACTAGTTCTGATCCAATACATTCTAACTAGAAAAGTTCTTGCTGAAATGAGTTAAAATTTTCAGGAAAGATGCATAATAATCAGAAGAACACTCTTGTAAATTTTGGTGACAAAAATAGTTTTAAAAACTTATGTTTTACACATCAACTTCAGATTTCGCTTGAGCGTGGTTAGCCACATGCTGCAATATGCATTTGAACAGGGTCTGGTTGCATGATTCAAAAATTAATAATTGTGAAAATTCTTGATGGATTGACCTCAAATTTTCAGGAAATATGCATTGGAATTAGAATATACAGTATGAGCAGAATATTGGTTTAAATTTTCATTGCAAAAAAACTAGGGTGGAAAAAGAACACATTCGCTGCTGACATATTCATATACTGTACTTGGAAATCAGCCTAAAATTAAGCATATTTTATGTGTCTTAGCAATGGCATGACTCTAGCCTATTGCACTAAAGCTGTTAATAGCCCTCAAAAGATTCAGCAAGTATTCAAGTCTGTAACAAAAAAATTGGGAGGTTTTGGGTTTCGGGTTTTTTTGTGAGTGACGTCATAAGTGAGATAGGTTTTTGGTCATTTTGGCTCATGTTATCTGGCCTCAAGCCCATCTGCAAAGACAGAAGTATTTCGTTCAAGTTTTTATTGGAACCTAGGCTAGTATCTGAGTCTTTTGAGCCTTTGATCGACTTTCTAGTGTTTCTGATTCAAAAGTTAATGACCTAAAAACAACAAAATAAATGATTATCTGATTAGTGGGTTACTTACTTGTTAGTTATTTGTTTGGTTGTTTTTAGGTCATAACTTTTGAACCTGAAACAGCAGCAAGTCATAAAAAGCAGCAAAAGACTCGATTTTAGCCTAGTTTCCAATAGAAACTTTGCAAAATGCTACCATCTAGCAGTTTGGGCTTATGGCCAGATGAAGTGGGCCAAAAAGTACTCAACTTATGATATCACTCACAAAAAATCCAAAATTCAAAACCAATAATTTTTTTTTCATTGCAGACTCGAAAACTTGCTGAATCTTTTGAAGGTTTGAACAGCTCTCCAGCGTAATCAGCGGCAGGGTTATGCCCACACAAAGACATGTGCAAACTGCTGGATTTATGCTGAAATCATACCGGCTTTGAAGATGTTTACACATTTGCTGCCAAGCTGTTTCAGCCCAAAAACAGTAAATGGTAAAATCTGTTTAGCTATGTGATGAATATGAAAAAGCTTACTCCACTCTTCAAGTGCACAACTTGCATTTGTTCTTTATATCTGCAATAGTTGCATCATAACTGCTGTGCATTTTCAATAGTGGTGTCATACTGAGTTATTCAGTTCCAAACAACACATGAGAACTTCAGCAATCATAAAGACTAAATTTTGAGGTGATTCTTTTTTCTTTTTTTGATGACGGGAATTACAGTAGTGGCAGGCTAAAGACAGAAATATGCTCCTTATTATGGTGGTTGAGGTAAATACTTTACCCCACGGAACTATATTGCAAGGAGTCTTGTAATTATCTTAAACTAAACTTTATGTATTACTTGGAAGCTGTTTGCATAATGCTTGAAAAGACATGTTTTCCAAAAGTAGTATGCATACCACAAGTTATTAGCCCCCATAATACAGTTACACAATGTGCTATAATCATTTTATGCACTTTTATATAAGTTGGGCCGTTGGCTTTAGCAGTACCTTGTGTTTCCATGTGATATCCGCAGGTAAAAAAATCATATCTTCAAATCAGCCACATTGTTAACCAACACTTATACCTGTAAGCAAATAACAACAGCATTGTTGTAGGGCAGTGGTTCCTAAACTGGGAGTAAATTACCCCCTTGGGGATAATATACGATTCTTCGGTGGGTAACCCTGAACCAAAATCACAATGTTGGTCTGTATTATGAGTGATCACTGCAATAGAAATTTTTGACCTGAAATGCGAAAAAAATTTGAGGGTAATAACATAATCACTGCCTTGATGTGGGTAACGGTTCGAACAAGTTTGGGAACCACTGTTTTAGGGTATGAAACATTCTACTATATCAGCACTGTCATTATCTTTTTCTTTTTATCACAAAAATCTTAGAACAAAATGAATATCAGAATGTAAACTGTAGACAAATGGTTCCCAACCTTCCTGACCATGTACCCCTTCAGTAATTTTCAACAGAAGAGCATGTACCTGCAAAATTCCTTATGACAAAAAGGCTGAGCAAAAAAGCAAAAACCCACTTGATTTAACTTTTTCACAAATATCATGACTAAGCATAGATATATATTTAACAATTAGTCGATTCTATTGATTCTATTTGAATAAGATGTCAGGACTGATGATGCGTCGTGTTCATGTGAAATCCATTTCCTATCAAAAATTTACGATTGATTCCTTTCTTGTTTCACTTGTGGACTGAAGTTACTTGTTAGCTTATATTGAGTTTTGAAAATAATATTCACTGATATGTGTATAAATATTTGGAAATAATATATGAACATATTTTTCTCTTCTATTGCTAACCTTAAACGTACACTTTCAGATAAGCAAATGTACCCCAGGTGGGGAACCCCTTGTGTAGATTGTAGTGAAACCTCTCTCAAATGAAGGTATGCAACTTTCAAATGAAGGTTGAAGCATGGCTCTTTTGGGGCTGATACCAATATATCGGCCATTCATGGCCTGATAACCGATCACCAATATTTCCAATATTTTTTCTAAATCTTGTTTTCTGCTTCATTATCAAAAATATGATGTATTCTACGCCGTACCTTTTTTTCAAAAATCAGCATTTATGAGCCGAAATTTTCCAAATTGTAGTAATTTCAATATTTGCTATGATTTTAAATTAATTTGATTAATGATGATGCTTTTGTTTTGGCTGCGATGGCTGACATGTGCTCCATGGTTCATCTTATCTGCTTGTTTGTGAAAACGTACCTGCTAGCGTTGCTGCAAGATAACTGACTAACTGTCATTGTGGTCTCTTTCACAAGTTGTCTGCATGCATGTGGAATAAAACAGTGTTTTGCCAATGTCTACCAAGGCCTATATCGTTTCGGCCGATATCAATATATCACTGCAATGCCCCAAATAAAAAATTATATTTCAGCATAAGCTTTTTTTATTAGAAATCTTCATATCCACACACAACAAAGTGCTGCTCAACTAAACATGTACCTAATAAACACATGACTAGATGAAAGAAACCACCCATACATATGTGGTGCTGGTGAAGAACACACATGTGGATGGCAATGAAATGCTAACTTAGACACTTAGCACTTGGCTACATACTTATTATTTGACCAAACAAAGCTTCATAGATTCTTTGACTGATCTGAGGTGAAATCTGTTCCAGTTTGCATCACTTATACTAACACCTTTGGGGCTAATGTACAGAATGATCCCTACCTAATTGCCTATGAACCTTCATTCAGGCGACAAGATACCGATCAATCTGTATCTACAAACCCTTTAAGGCCCATGGCTTTTGCAGTAATGGTTGGCCATAACTCATGAACCGATTGCACCAAAGAGTCAGTGAAGACATCCTCATATTCAGAAGACAGCAATTATTTTGATTAGTTTAAAAAAAAGGTACCTTCAACACTTGAAATCATTGAGCAAAATGCAAATTTTGATTTTCAGGAAGTGACTTCTTGGCAATTTTCCAAAAAATTAAAAAAATTTTTTCATGCTTCCCTGTGATCTTTTTTGAAACGTTTTTTTGGCTTGGACTATTTCTAGTTTTAAATATATAATGTAGACTAACTAAAGCTACTTATATGAAATTCTGAAAGGCCACTTTAGCCACTGGGGCATGCAGGATGACTAAATGTGGAGTTTGTCAGGGAATTGTCCTAAAGGACGATGAGGCCCTAGCATGTGATGGAGGGTGCACAAAATGATACCATTGCATATGCGTCAGAATGTCAAGTGAACAATATCAGGTGTTTCCGAAAGGCTATAACAGAGACAACGCATTGAAATGGTTATACAATAGTTGCCAGGACCAAGATAAGGAAATCACCCAAAAAGAAACGCCTATAGCAATGGTGTCAAACCTATGGCATGTGTGCCAGAGGTGGCACTCATAGCCCTGCCTGTGGGCACAGGCGCCATTGCTCCAGTACGGAGTTTGTTACCAGAAAGGTAGAGGGACACAAGACTAAGCTGCTCCCAAGGTTGGGGCAGGCATCTGAGATTAGACTGCTAAGGTGCAGAGGACTTATTTAACACTTTTGAGAGACGGCGTACGATATATATGTACCTA
>JGI24021J15306_10011233_pt1 | contig 11129 bp, 3 predicted proteins | sample Ectturendosymbi1_FD_15306 | JGI IMG/M metagenome (IMG submission 15306)
TTGGGCCCTAGGCCAGGCAACATGAGCCAAAATGACCCCAAAACTACTTCACTTATGACGTCAGTCACAAAAAATCCGCAACACCCAACCAAAAAATTTTTTTCCGAGTGCAATCTACTAGACTGGCCGATCTGTTTAAGCCCTTGAACAGCTCTCTAGCGCAATTGGCGGAGGAGCTAGGGCGTCGGAAAGGCAACCGAAAACTGCTGTTTTTTAAGCCGAAATTAAAATACAAATATATCGTACGCCGGTTCTCAAAGTGTTGATTAACTTTTCTGCATGTGGTTTTGGAGTATTTATCAAAAAGTATGTGAACAATGTAAGCTTCTCACATTTTTATCCACTTAGAAAGTTATAAATATAAAATTGTTTTCAAAAATTTAAACTTTCTCGAAACTTAAGTGCATGAGGCACTCAATAACAAATAAATGATCAAAATGTAAGCTATTTACGTGAAAATGTCACCAAGTATTTGCTTCACTGTCAGATTTACATTGCAACAGTTTAGTTAAACTGCTCACAACAGATAAGCACAGTTTGAAGTCAAACAGGCATTAGCATGGTCAAAAAACAGAAGAAACCACAACTACTTTTTCATTCTGATATATCGAATGTGAAGTATCATCAACAGAAAGAGAATTGCTATCATTGTATCAAAACAATCAACACATATTGCAGGATTGAGTTCTAAATGTATACAGTAAAGCACAGGAGATTTATTTATTGAGTCCCGTTCAACTAACGCTCTGTGCTCATATAGTGCAACTAAACTTAGGTCATACCCTTGAAACATAAATGGACTCCTGCAACTTGTGTCTAAGTACTAGTTTATTAGTCAAGCTTTTTATGCCGCATGTTGCACCCTGTTTTTTTTCTGTAATTTTTTAGTCATAGACTGAACTGGTTTTGAAAAAAATTAAGTCATTTCGGTCAGAATATTTGAAAAGATAGGCTACTAAAAACACTTTTATGGCAAGTTTTAATACAATTGTGAGACAAATAACCAAAATGTCTCAGCTAAACATTACCGAAATGTTTCAGCGAAAAAAAAAACAGGTTCCACCTCATTAAACCAATTTAGTACGTTTGGAAAACATTACCACTATGCCTGTTTTTTTTGCTGAAGACCTACAATTGTTTCCACAGTCTTATGCAATATGCTCCATTAAGCTGTACACACCTTTGTTGCTAAACTACACACTTGCACTGAAGTAAGGCACATTGTTTGTTACATAGCAATGAATTTTGCTACACATGGAATGCGATGATGACCATAAAATATGTGCATCCGATTACTCATAACCCACATCACCATAAACATTAAATACAAGGTCCAAATGTACAAAACCTAAAGCAGTACTTTTAAGTTCCACAATGCTAAATATTGCATACTTACATTTTAGATGAAACAGACATAGCCACAATTCTCTAACTTAGTGAAAATATAGTATCTCAACAAAGGCTTCATTTCATAAAAACAATAGGTAATAATTTATCAGAAAATATGCACTGTCTAGTGTCTACGCAGCAGTCTAATCTGCCAATTACCAGGATTTAATCTGAAGTACCTGAAGCACAAGCAATCAAAATTTTGAGTATACAAAAACTTTTTTATAAGAAGTGACACAACTTTTAAACATATGCCATAAGTACAGACCCAAGCAAGTGAGTAATATACACTAGAATGAGACAGCAATTTCAAAGTTCTGAAACAAAAGCATCAGCAATTATTTACACAAGATCGAGTCCACCACTCAACTGCTCAAAAGCAAGCCTAGCTGGAAAGAATAAGAGCCAAGTGAAGTACAAAAAACATTTTCAAATGTGCTTTTGGCTGAAGCATCTTAAAAACAACATAACTGTGAACCAAGTTGTTTTTTTACTGAGCTTTTACGAGTAACTGCAGTGTTGGTTTTCTCCACAACAGTAATCACACTAAAATAACAATCACTAGCCCAGGAAGAACATTGCACAGACCAAAACAAACAAAACTTGACAAAAATAGCAGCAGCCAGCAATCACAACACAACACAAAGGAGGCCGTTACACCAGATAAAACCTCTCTAGAACAGTTAGATACACAAAGTCCAACTGCGATACAAAACTCATATCCTTTAAAGAAAATATATTCAGTGCCTAAAAGCACAATATGGAAAAATCAGTAAGGTCCTAGTCTAACAAAAAGTCACTTGTGTGTTTAAGACTTAACCTTTTTCCACATCACCAACCCATTAATAGGTCATAAAAAAACAAAAAAAAACTACCGTATGCAGATGTGTTGATGCCAGTATGGTAGTGAACATCTTTTACAGAAAGTTTCAAACCTCTTGGGTATTATCTTTTAAGCAACTATCACAAAAAGTTTGTGGTTTAAAATCAGTTATTCTTCTTCATAACAACATTAATTCATGAGAAGGTATGGCACCACATTCTAAGCATTTACAAACTGAACATTTAGTATACTGTAAATATTACAAGGAAAAATGCTTTACAATGGGTAAAAATTGTCATTCTCATGTCACTGCAAGACTGTTGCTTTTTTCTATGAAGCATGTTTAAATGATATCAAAATTGTACATTTTAGGCATTACTTTGAAAGCAAGAGTTTGTTTTTCATACCACTAGTAAGTAAAATGGACTTTAATGTCACAGCAAAAGTTGTCATTAAAATATTGATTTCTAGAGCCATTTGACATAAACATGTCACAACTGGTACCCATGAATGACATCATGAAGCAGTGGGAACTAACAGTGCTTCTCACACCTTAAGTATTTTAAGTTTAAAACGAACATTATAAACTTCACATTATAAACTGAACATCACACTATAACTAACAACTGTCCCCACCTTTCCTCATATGCTTCATTAAAAAAAAGTTTAACACAAAAGTGTGTTGCTCACCAGGATTAGATGAAATTCATAAATTTAATCATGTTCCATGACAATAGCTTCACTTTGAGCTGGTTTTATGAAAGCTTGCATATAACAAAAGAAATTCTAAGTGAGATCTACTTTTCTGTGTAAAATGTGTACATTATGTTGAAGCGTATACTTTGATCAAGTTGGCCACATGACCAAAACAAGCACAGCACAAAGGTGTCTGTGTTCAACAGTATGTCACATGCTTTGATAAAATGCCACTGGAAAGAACATAACATGTTTGCCACAATCAAAACATTGTAAATTTGCATAACAACTATTTCAGTGTGAAGTATTTGACAAACCGTTTACTATCAAATATATTCAGTACCAAAACTCCAGACAAACTGTCAATCAAGTGCTGTTTTGCTTTTGTATAAATGGCATGTTACTTTGACAATGAACATTACATGATCATGTTGCAGACCTATCGTCATGTTGAAGTGGTAATAAACATGAATGAGTCCATATTTACAAATGGCACAGTTTAATTCTGCGAGATGCATTGTATTCACCATAACCTTAGTTATAGGCAAAACTCTTTAATATAGAGCTCAGTTTACCACAAAATCTGTCTTGCCTGATACAAGATCTTTCAAATGTAATATACTGTATATATGCAACATAATATACTTAAGAGTAGTGATACAGCTAATAGATCCAAGCATTTTAGTTTTCATTACAAAAATTATAACTTATAATCCACCACCTATTTCATGTTGCACAATGATAACAAATTTAAGTTTGACTGACTTCATGATTTGACCTTTTTCATCATAAACTTTCAATATATTTGATGGTGGTAAGAAAGTTTCTTAGAAACTAATGTTTTTTTTTGTAGAAAGACCACATTTGGTCAGGTTTATGTAGAACTAGGTTTTCAGGCTAATAATTCAGTAAAGAACCAAAATAGGAAGTTATCTCTTATTCTAAGATAACCTAGTTGATCTGTTTGTACTATGGAGGTACCTGGGCCAGAATCTCAGAGTAGTGGATGTTTGTCAAATGCTTTCAGTTCTAAACAGAATTTAAATTAACAATATTACTACAACTTTTTAAGTTTCAAAAACATTTTGAGCTTATCAGCTTCAGCTTCAGCGTAATACATACCAGTATATAATCTTTGTAGTAACTCACATTGTTTGTAAAAACAACCAGTTTGTAACAATGAATGGCAGTATGCACCGATTTTGTGTGCAATGAAATTCATACAGCAGTTGTTCATCACATGAATTGGTCATATTCAAGCATGAAGCAGCAAGCAAAGTATGTGTTACTGAACTTGCAGTGATTCACATGTTTGCAAAAATATTTCAGTTAATTCAAATCAATATCACGTTAGTTTATCAAGGCTTGTCAAGGACATATTTTTGGATTTATACAGCTTTTTTTAAGGAAAATGTTAGGTACCCGATATGGATCTGTAGGGACCCGATTTCTCTAATTCTAGGGACCCAATTTTCTCTGATTTTAGGGGCCCGATGTTAATTTTCTCTGATTCTAGGGACCCAAATCGGGTCCCTAAAGCGCCTTAAAAAAAACCTGATTTATATGAAACAATAAAATGATGTGCAACACAAACAAAACACATACCAAAATTACAAGTGCAACACTAAACAATGGGTGTACTTTCTGAAATACACTCTTAAAGCTTGTACCCCTCTTGCTTGTTATGTATACATCCTATATTTACATCTATATATTTTTTAATGCAGTGTTACGCATTTGAACTAAAACATCCAGCTAAAACTAATAGTTTACTAGACATTTTCAGTTTCTTTTTTTTGACAGAAACACATCAGCATGTTCCATAGCGTCCCTGGGAAGCCAGAAAAAAGACCTATTACTACCTCAGATGTTACCTAATTTAGATATAAAGGGTTTCCTTTGCACCAGGCGTTGCCATACGTTTTTGTCAAAAGGGCCACATAAACTATTACACAACTGTTCAAGGTCCCAACATATTACATCATGAGGCCAAATCAATAATGTTTTTGTAAATATATTATTTTTCATCATTGACAATAAAGTCTTCGTGGGCCAGATAAAATGGCTTCGCAAGCCATAGTTTGGAGACCCCTGCTCTGCACTAGTATTGAGGCAATGTTGAAATTGTATAATGTCTTGACAATTTTGACAGACGCCAAAGAGTTTTCCCCATTTAGACCCTAAATAAAAGAAATTGGAAGGAGCAAAACTTCCTTCTTAGAAAAACACAAAGAAAAAAATGAGTGATAAAACACCCTATTGTAATGAAAGTTATTACAAACTTAAGGTGACTGAAGTTTTAGCAACAGGAACCAAAGTATTGATGTTCAGCACAGCTGTTGATTTTGAGTAGAGATCGACCAACGTGGCTTGTTTGGGGCTAATACTAATATATCGGCAATTCATGGACCTATAGCTGATGCCAATAACCAAAATTTTAAATCTTGTTTTCTGCTTCATTATCAGAAATATAACGTATTCTATGCCTTACCTTTTTTTCAATAACTTCAAAAATCAGGATTTATGAGCTAAATTTTTCAAATTGCAGCAATTTCAATATTTTGCTGTTATTTATAATTAATCTGATTAATGATGCTGCTTTTGTTTCAGTTGCAACGGCTGACCATGGTCCATCTTGTCTGCTTGTTTATGAAAATGCGCCTGCTAGCATTGCTGCAAGGTACCTGTCTTGACTTGGTTTGTTGTTCTTTCATGCGCAAGTTGTCTGCATGCCTGCAGAATATAGCAGCCTTTTGTCAACACCTACTGAGGCCAATCAAATCAGCCATTTTGGCCGATACCGATATATTGGTAAAACCCAAATATCAGCCCATCAGCTAGGGTGATATATCAGTCTATCTCTAATTTTGAGCATTTTCAATTTGTAATCGAACTAGAACTTTTTCTTTTGATTTGCAACAAAATACCCATTAAATTTGTAGCAACAATTAGATTGACTGCCATGATTGTTTGATGTGACAACATTTTACTATTCGTTTTTTAACTTGCAATTTGAAATGTGTGAAAAATTGAACCTGGTTACATTTGAGGCTGGGAAACTGGCTTTTCTAAAATCAAATGGAAGTGTTGAGCAAAATCTTGCCAGCTAGAACCCAGACACACATTGTTTTTCCAAAATCCATATCACCTAGTACTATTGCTTAAACCCATTTTGCACTTCACAGTAGTTCATGTTTGTTAACTCCTTCTGTGCAGTATGAATTACACGTGATTATGCAGCTGGTGCGGGATGGTTTTTAGGTTGTTTTCATCCAACAGCTACACTCAAAAGTGGGTAACTCAAAAAGTAAAAGTTATTGCGCTCTACTCAACAACTGCTGAACACAAATGAGCGCATACCAGACACGTGCACAAACAATCAGTCTGATGCACTGGGAACAGAGTCCAGTTGTTCGATTAAAAAATTATTAACTCGCAACATTCTTGATGCATTAAATTCAAATTTTCAAGCAAAATGCATAACAATCTAAAGATAATTCTTGTAAATTTTGGTTGCAAAAACTACAGTTTTTGAAAAAGTTGTGGTACTTTACAAAACTACTGCTCAAACCTGCTTAATAGGATAAAGTTTTGTAGCCTACGCATGTCTGTAGTTACGAAACAAAAGTACCAAGTCTGAAGCTTTTCGTCAGAATTACTTCAAATTTTCAGAGATGATGAGAATAAGTATGAATATTACATGTGGAAATTTTCTGTGCACAAATACGACTAAAAAAAGTTATCCTTATGCATGCAACAACTGTCAGGACCTAAGTGTTTTGCAAAAAGTGTTGTAGGTTAGGCCTAGCAAACTGTTACTGGATACCAAACTGCATAAAAGTTCTTGCTCACATTACCTGAAATTTTCAAGGATTTATGTGGGCAGGTATAGAGAACATCAATTGTAAATTTTCATTGCAACCAAATGAGTAAAAAAAATTTTACTGTGTGTTACGAAACAACTGTTCGTACCTAACTTTTTTGAAAAAGTCTTGTAGCCTAGGCCTAGCAAGATGGTTTGCTGCCAAACTTCACCACTCAAAAAGGCTTTGGTCAGTTTGTGTGAAATTTTCAGGATTGATGTGTGTATGAATCAAGAACATTCGTGGAAAATTCGTTGTAAACAAACAAGTATGAGAAAAGTTATCGCATTGGTGTTTATATATGTCAATCCGCATCTGGCGTATTCGATTGAATATGCATCATTCTGCACCCTGTGCATTTGAACATATGATGCATATATGTGTCAATCAGCACCAAAGGTGTTAACACATTCTGCCCCATACAAAAGTACTATGAAAACCAGTAAGTTAGCTTATTACAGGTATTTCAAAGTTTTTTTTTTATATAAATGGAATAAAAGCTAATGTATTTATCTTACAAAAAGTCTTGACATGTTAATGGTAAGCATTTTTAAAACTTGGTACCAGGGCGTTTTTACATAAATGAAATAAAAACGAATGTATTTATCTTACAAAAGACTTTACATGTTAATGGTAAGCATTTTGAAAACCTTAGTACCAGGGTTTTTTTCTAAGAAAATAGACTGGGTACTGGGAAGTATTTGAGAGTTCATCATATTTATGCCAGTTTCCTAAAACATCTGGTAATTGAAGCCAAAACAAATTCTCTGTTGTTAAATCTGCTTTTTTTCTTCATGGTTTCCACACATGAATGCACAAACTTTCAAAATAAGATCACAGACTGGTGTCCAATAGAAACCAGATCTGGATCTGTACTTAGCCTAGTATCTTCTGTAGAAGAACACCTTCCATATAGATATGCAGGTTGATAGAAGTGTTATGACTGAAGGATTGAAGTCCCCTTACCTGGATTTAAAAAGTTGTAGGTGCAAAAAAACTGCTTTCTTGGATTTTTTACAGTAAGGTATAAAGCCATGCTAATCTTTTCAGACAATAACAAATCCAGTAAAGTTATAGTTATCCAACTGCTTAGGAACACAAAAGTGTCACATTAGAATCTAGCTTAAACCAATACAGCATTACTGAATGATAGCAAAATGACAAAAACTGCATTCAGAGAATTAGGTTTCATAAAGAAACAGGAAAACCTTCTTGGTAAAAAGCACATTTATTACGTCTGCTACTTTTTGATTAATATCACATTTAATAACAATGACTAGTACTTAAACAGTATGCATGGAACAAAACACATGCCATGGATGCAAGTGCTCTATAAGTGTATAATTCATGGCTATCAACAAACTCTGCTCAGCTGAACTGTTTTAACCACTGACTGATGAGAAACAACAAACCTTATAATCAATGCATACAAGCAAATTGCATTTTATCCACAGTGAATGACCACTGTGCCCAGGGTATAAATTATTCATAAGTGCTTAATCCACAGTTTAATAAAAAATAGCGATTAATTCTGCTGTTTTGCATTGAACTGGAGCAGACGAATTAAGTAGCAGCACAAAAGAAAACCACTCTTATGCTTCAGATGCAATACACATTGCAGGATGACCATCACTAGTCATTTTACTTGGTAAGCTGAAAATTACTTGGGTGTGACTGCTTTCACATAGCCAATGAACTCTAGAAATTGCATATTACACCAAATTTTCTACTTACTTATTTCCTAACTTCATTTGGAAGTTATTAAAATAACTTTTTATCTTAATCACTAAATATAACATAAGAACTACAACAGGATAATAAACCTTACAAGACTTAGCAAATGATATCTGTATCTATTTCTACTTACTGCAGTAAAGTATTTTTGACTTTTAATCAGACTTCCACAGTAACATCTATCAATGTTATCATTTTGCCACTGCCTCAAAATATAGACAAGTGTAAACATATATGCAAGTGATTATGTTCATAAAATAGTGGAGCTAATTGTTGCAAAAAAAACAATGACTGCATATATGTAAGTTTTTGTAATTGTAACATGCAAGCTGTCTTATTGAAACAAAAATGCTTTTCCCATCCACCAGGCAAACTACCACAGGTTGCTGAGAACTGTGATGTTAAGGCTGCTCCAGCTCTCCGCAGGAAATACAGGTTGGAAAATAGAATTAAAAATGCCAAATGATTTATGTATGAGCTTTAAACTAAAGAATTTTTTTCTAATTCATTTATTGTCTTCACCATAAGCCCACGATTAGGTTTTCTTCAAAAATTTAATATATAATGGAATAAAGAAAACTACTCAGATCACCACATACTTTTCTGAGGTGAAACGATGGACACCTGACATGCAAGAACTTGAATTTCAACTGGCCTTTTGTGGAACCACATGATGAAATATGCAAAACTGTGCCAAGAGTTAAGCAAAAATAAAAAACAAACTCAAACAAGAACTATTCCAAAATTCAATGTTTTCAACTGCCATTGGCTTGCAACCAGTGCAGCATTCACTGCAGAAATAGCCACATAAACCATGACACAGAGTAAGCGAAGATGGGCAGTGGGCACCTGCGGATCACTCCGAAAGGAGTACAAATCAAGTATATATAATAGAACTTCCTTGATTTTCTTAAGTGCTTTCAAATTGAAAATCAGTAGAATGGAAAACATTTGCAAAATTCCAATACTTACTGTAAAGATTTTAAGTCAGATGTTTTGCCTTGTATTCAAATGACAAAGCTTACCAAAATCTCATGAAAGCCACTTAATCAACAGAAAAATATAGTGATAGCTGTACAACTGCACATTGAAAATGACAGGGATTTACATATGGAAACTTATCTATCAGTGAATCTCTTTTCATTACAATCTAAATGATCAATGCAGAATTACTAAGAATGCACATGACAACTACTTCAAACAACCTTATGGTGCTGAAGAATGTTTCATCACCACGCATTTTCCTAGGTATCCAAACGGCAGTTAGAACAGCTAAAGCAAACTACTGTGTAAATCACAATGTATAATAGAGAAAACAATACTACTATTAAAAAAAATAGATTTGAAGTGTAAGTAAAAACTTTCATGAATTCACAAAGGTTTTGAAGCAAACTAAAGAAGGCTTTAATTGAATTGTTTCAAAACATTAAGTAAAGGTTCAGTCACAGCAAAAATATAGTGATAGTGAGTTATATACATACATTGAAAATTTAAATTTGTTTGAAAAATTACCATATTAAAATTTGCCATCCGGGTTAATTCAAGCAGTTCGCAAAATAACAGCTGGATCGCACATGGCTTTGGGCAGGAATATCTCCATCCCTGTACGGGTTACGGACCTGGTCGAAGTGTCAAAAGATGTAGCAAGTCTTGTAGTTTGCACTCGAAAAAATTTTTTTGGGTTGGGAGTGCGTTTTTTTTGTGAGTGACGTCATAAGTGAAGGACTTTTAGGCCACCTTGACCAACTTCATCTGGCCCTGGGTGCCAACTGTTAGGTGGTAGTATTTCGCTGAACTTTTTACTGGAAATTAGGCTGCAATCTGAGTCTTTTGATACTTTGGATGACCTGCTGGGGTTTCGGGTTCAAAAGTTATAATCTACGTTAATAAAAATTTTTGACTAATTGGTTAATTAGATAATTGATTAATTTGTTTATTTAAGATCATAACTTTTGAACCAGAAACGCTAGAAAGTCAATCAATGGCTTAAAAGACTCGGACTCGAGCCTAGTTTCCAATGAAAACTTCAGCGAAATACTTTAGCCTAGCGGTTGCGCCCTAGGCCAGGCAACATGAGCCAAAATGACCCAAAAACTACTTTAGTTATGACGTCAGTCACAAAAAATCCGCAAAGCCCAACAAAAAATTTTTTTTCAAGTGCAATCTAGAAGACTGTCCGATTCGTTTGAGCCCTTGAACAGCTCTGTAGTGCAATCGGCGGAGGAGCTAGGGCGTTGGTAAGGCAACTGCCANCTGCTGGTTTTAGGCCGATTTCAAAGTACGAATATATCGTACCCCGGCAAGTGTTAAATTCCAGAGCTCTTGAAGCAATCAGCATATGTTGCCACTGTTGCAATTACCCAAGTATTTTTAATGGAAATGTATCAGTTCAATCCTTGTCAATACTCCTGCTTCAGTCTGTTCTACCAGTTGCTTAACTACAAAATTATTCTAATGAGTTTGCTATGCTAAAACAACATTTCCCTTTCTGTGAAGCATTGAAGAATATCAAAATTTTTACATTTCTGTGGTTGTAGGTAGTCAAAGAACAACTATCTCAAATAATTATTACTTTATTTTACTCTTTTAAGCTTTTTTACTTTTGAAAATTTCTTGTTCAGATT
>JGI24021J15306_10011234_pt1 | contig 11129 bp, 6 predicted proteins | sample Ectturendosymbi1_FD_15306 | JGI IMG/M metagenome (IMG submission 15306)
ATCTGAGTAACTGTGGTGCTGCAGGTTTGCAGAAAAATCAAGTTACAAAATCTTGGGCTTTTGCTTAATCACGGACCCTGACGTCTACTGGTGCAACACTTGAAAAACTTGTATTTTTACAGTTTGGTATTGTATCACATCTGTCGAAGCAGTGAGTAAGTACTAATATGCTCACTCTCCCATCTTAACATCGTACTGAAGAAAGCCAACTGCATTTGGTCGATGGCTTTGAAACCAAATTGACCAATTGCTCAATAACTGAAATTTGCACAATTGAGAAATTTGAGCTGATTTTCCCAGGTTTTAGACCATATTTTCTGGGTGAAAAGTGATTAGAGACTTAAATTTGCGGTTTGTTCTGGTACTGGTGGATGCCAGCATAGGCGTAGCCGGGGGGGGGCAAAGGGACCATTGCCGCCCCCAAATTTTTAGAAAATTTAGTCATTTTGCCCTTTAATTGGCGTTTTTCCAAACAAAATGGTGTTATTTGCCTAAAATCAAACATTTCCCCTCCCCCAAAATTTTGGGCTGGCTACGCCACTGGATGCCAGGTCACAACCCGCGTTTCCGGTGTTTACCAATCTTTAATCGTGACATTTGATTGGACAAAAAAAAGACCATTAAGTTGAAATGTTTGGTGTGGTTTTTCGAACATCTTGTGCATTTTACATTCAATGTGCTGTTTGTCCAGCTCCTTTGCTCATCATGGCGAAACGACGTGGATCATATCAGCCAATAGCTCACGAAGTGATACTAAAAGCGATATACAGTGCTCACTGCTCATGAAACATCCGCACAGTGCTAACGTGTTGGGTTCGTTGGGGTTTCGTTTCGATGTGAGATTCAAGTTAAACGCGCAATCATTGTTTTCAGGTCATTGCGCAATTCAAGAAAGTAAATAAAAAACAAAACGAAAAGCAAGTAGAACGTCACAGCTGCAAAATACATGTTAAGCGGTAATACGTGTTTTTCGTAGCTCCACCATTGCGTCGCCGACAAGCTGCAGCTGCTGTAGTCGCTTTTGCTTGGCGTACGGCGACAGGATCGATATCTTGTTTAGTATCTTCGTGGAACCTGTGCATGTCCACTTGTTCAGCTTCCACATGAGTCACATGACAATCGTTTCCTCCAATGTCTTTAATCTACTTGGAGTGTTGGCCTGTCGATAATGGCAAATTAAGTTAATTTGTTCAAGGCCTACAAATCTCGTTGCAGTCGTGCCAGTGTGATTCACTGATTGTGCAATATATGTTTCGTTGGCACTTTTTTGTGTTGGCATCAATACCAGTGCGCAGTCTTTCTCAAAAACCGGACTGTTACAATTTACGGTGAAAATTAAGTTTTGCAATATTCATTTGTACAAATTGCGGCAGCGAGATGCTTGCACTCCACGTACTAAGTTTGTATTCAAAAATGCGCCGTACTTTCCATCTCCTTGTTGATGTTCATGCTGATTTTTATCATTGCTGGACGTCGAGAGTTAACGGTAGCTTCCAGCGTTCGGTGCTGAAAAGAGTATCATAGGGCAGCGTGTCGCTTCACCCAGCAGAATTGAAAAACATGCGGAGTTCTACGAACGCGAATACGCGTTTCCGGCCTTTGTTCGTTTCTCTTTCGGTGCAGTCAGTTGGTTCAGCCCGCGTCATGGCTCCGGCCGCGTTAGGGAACAAAGCAGTTTTGCCTGGGCGTGGTCTGTTTCCTGTCACGTGCAACTGAATCTGCCAGACACGCGCGGCACCAATGCAAAATTATCTGAAAGGAAAACCGCGAGGTTCCGGCAGAAAAAGAAACGAACAAGCGAACCACGCTCTGCTGAACGCACTACAGCTGCGCTACTTCACAGGCTTCTGTCATCGTTGCTAAAACGGTGTGAAAATGTTGATGGACAGAAGTGATCAAGTGCTACACATTCACTTTCCTGCGGTACTAACTATGACATTTTTTACCACTTGCATGTGTTTTTCTCCTTTGCCAGAGACCTTCTAGTGTGGAATCTTTTGCTGTGGGCTTGTTTTCGTTGTTTTGTTGGCATATCGCGGAGTTCCAAGTACTAAGTTTTTGTGTTTCTTTACTGAATATGTCCCATTGTCACGTCAAGTAATGCTGATTATTAACTGTTGTCGGTTTCTTTCGATAGCTGTTTAGTGTTCAGTGACATTTGCAGAATATCGACGTATTGTTTTTTTCGCTGCAAACAAAACGGAATTTTTGCGAAACATTTATGTTTTGCTGGGAGTGTTACTTCATCTCTTCATGTGTCAGGGGCGGATCCGGTGTCAGGGGTGGATCCGGTGTCAGGGGTGGATCCGGTGGGGGGCGATCGCCTCCCCTAAATCCTACGAAAGTAACTTTTCACCATGATTTTTTCACAATCCGGAAAACAGCTTTCGAGGTTAAAGGCCATTTTGCCGTCCACTGTTTTGTCACAGCAGTGTTGTCAATTATACTTCATCTCTCTTACAGTAGTGAAGCCATTATGAGACTTGATTGCCAGATATCACTGAAATCGCCTCCCTAACCTTACTGGCTGGATTTGCCCCTGTCATATATCACATTATAACCAGGAAACCGTGTAAAAGATCTTGCAGCATTTCGCATTTATCGTGTAATTACTTCGTTCTTAGCCACAGTTGTTAGCAGTGCATTTGATAATTGTGCTAAGTGCCAGTCAGAGACCGAGTTTGCTAGAAGATTTTGGAGGCACAAACTTTGTGTGACNTGCATTTTATTGTTTGCGCGTTTCGATGACGTCATGTCCAAAAAAAAATGCAGACAGAATCAATTGTGTCGCCTTTGTAGAGAATTTATTTAAATACAGGTATTTGCAAGTTTGAATCGTCGCAAAATGAAGAAAGCAGAGCCCAATCAGCTGATTTGTCCTAAGCTTACGGCAGACCTAGGGATTTTTAACATAAACCGTGGTAAGTTACTTATTGTTTTAAGTTTGCAGTTCTCTGCTGTTTGGTGAGAGTTGACTGAGTTTCATTCCAAAGGATTACAGGCGCCAGGGTTTATCAGCAGGGGGGCCAAAAACCAGAAGGAGGGGCCGCATTTTTAAAATACAGTATTGGATGTTTGCAGCAACCAGGGGGCCAAACGTGAAATGGGAGGCACAGATTTCAAAGGGGGGGTGGGGGCCGGGCACCACTGCTCCCCCCGCTGGCGACGGCCCTGACAGGCGCGTAGCCTGACATTTTAATTGAGGGGGCAAAGACCCACCAAGTCTCAACATTTAAATATTTTATGCTCCTTGTTTTTAAAGCATCATCCATAAATTGTGCATTTGTCCGTCGTTTTTTACTTAACAGTTGTGTTCAGATTTAAACCGCCAATTTTTTGCAAAGACTGCTTTCACTGAATTGACAAAATTCAGAAGTGTTGATAGTGAAGTTCCAAGCTTCTACTTTGGACAAATTCCACTATATGCTCGTGAAACTTTCCCAAACAAGTGGTTGTGAAAATCTCGATAATACGTAGCACGATATGCAGTATGCTTTTTGCAGCCTATACTGCAGTTGAGTAAGGAGTGATCGTGGGCACTTTGTATGTTTACACACCATAGGCGCAGCCATAGGGGGCAATGCTCCCCAAATTTTTAGAATATCTAGCCATTTTGTTATCTTGAGAGGCAGTATCCCAAACAAAATACTGTTGTTAGCCTAAAATCAAACAGTTTGCACCCCCAAAATGTTGGCCTGGCTACGCTACTGTTACTTCTGATGTACACCAACACACGTTCGATCGATGCAGACTGCTCTAAGACACCAATTTCCGAAGCAAACCTACAAAAATTTCGCGCGTATAAGACGTGGATCCTGTTGTCGATAATACCCTCAAACACTCGTTTATCATGGCTAAACGAAAGCTGAAGTTTGCATACAACTACTTGAAATTTCGATTTACTTTAATCGAGGTAAACGGTGAAGTCCGGTCACAGTGTGCAAGCCTTAGCTCACAGCTTCCTCAAGAAGCTAAGTTACTGTAAATCGGCGTCTGGTATCAAAACATGTAAAATGCATTGACGAAAGCATCAGGTAAGGAAAAGACGTTGTAATCGTCCAGTTACTTGGGGAGGAGAGTAGCTTATTCCTGTCGTAACGTAGTGTGGTAAAAATTGATGAAGAGGCAGAAACTGATTTGCGTTGCATTCGTCCAATCTTTCCTGAACATCCTGCTATATTTTTATCCAAGTTGGATATACATAAGCCAACATATTTCACTGGGTGCGAAGTGCTCTTGAGGTGCCAGCGCTATATGTTCATTGTGGATTGGACTGTATCAAGGCCCGTCGCCAGAATTTAGCAGCAGGGGGTCCAAAAACCAGAAGGAGGGGCCACATTTTTAAAATACAGTATAGGATATATGCAGCAACCGGTGGGCCAAACGTGAAATGGCGGGGCACCGATTTCAAATGGGGGGCCGGGCACCACTGGCCCCCGCTGGCGACGGCCCTGACTGCATCGCGGAATAGCTGATCGAATTGCAAAGTCGACAGCTGTGGATAATACAAAATGAAAATGCTTCTCTTACTCAATTTCTGCTGAATGTTTAGTCAGTGGAACCAATTCTCTCTGATCTTTGTCGTAAGGTGAAGAAAGTTACTTTCCTAACTGCATGCCTTTGTGAAGCTGGCTTGTCACCAACACTAAGTATGGTTAAGGCCACGTACCGAAACCAACTTTAACCAGAAGACGACATTCAGATGTGCACTGACGACCATATACTCTAATCTCGACAAACTTGTGAAACAACTCAGGGACAAGTTTCTCACTGAAATTTGTTAATATGGGCGATAAAGAAACCAAGTTTGCTAAAGATAGTGTTTCCATTATTCTTGCAGTCTATCTTGGGACTGCAAAGATTTATATTGGTCCGAAAAGAGTCCGTGGCTTGAAAAGGTTGGGAAACACTGTGTTAGACCAAAAGTGCAAGTATAGGATAGGTTCCTCAAGTAGTTTTGTTGACTTGCACTGAATTATTCCTTTGTCTTGTACATCACAGGCTTGATTACCCTGAAAAATTACGGCGCAGCTTTTTGGAATTGGAGTGGGATTGCTAGCGTTTCCCCCCTCTCGCTACGCTCCTGGATTGGTATCTTATCATTTTTGTAATTTATCAAAAGAAATCACTTCGCGTGCTTTCAGCTATTTTTATCAGAAACATTCTGGTCCGGCAGGTCCTTGCTGTATTATGTGGTGTAATGAGTGGTAAATAACAACAAAATTCATGTTTGTGAAACGTATATTCCAATTTGGTGGCCGCTGCAGCAGAACAACCAAACCCAAATTTGTCTCATTGATTGCGCTACACACAGCTGTCACATTATTGAAAACAGCAAACAGGGACTCGCTTCCTTAACATGACTGGCACGAAAAAACGATCAATCGTGTCATATCGAAGGTTTGAACCGCTTTACAAAGCGTCGAAACAATACAGACCGTAAACGATCGCCATAGCGAAACATCAGCACGTATGGACTCCCGTGGCGATCGGTGGAATACAGAATTTACAAAATTTTCTTCAAAATAAAGAAAAATTGCTTCAAAGATAATTTTGTAACGGTTGCGTCTTGCATGCCCCGACACTCCGACAGTTAAGATTGTGGGTCGATGCGCTTATTATTATTATATCTCATGTTTCGCCATACACTGTTGGGTCTTGACTGTGCACGACTAAAACACTGAACATTTTAGATGCTGTATTTTAATCGAGTGAGTTCGATACGAGCATCAAGGCACGTTCTCACAAAGGTTTAGAGTTTGCTTGACATACCTATATTTACCCGGAGCCGAATACATCAATAATTTAGTAGTAAATATTTTTATTGTGAAACGTCAAGCACATCAGTTGGTATCTTGAGTTACATTAAAATATCTTTAGCAATTAACAATATTTACCTCAAGTGCAGTAATAAATTATATCATATCGTAATCCAGGGTTTTTTTAAGGCGTTTTAGGGACCCGGTTCGGTTCCCTAGAATTTCAAATCGGGTCCTTAGAATCACAGAAAATTATCATAGGATCCCTAGAATCAGAGAAATTGGGTCCCTACAGATCCATATCGGGTACCTAACATTTTCCTTAAAAAAATAAACTGTCGTAATCAATAATAAATGGTCTAACTTGCAGTTGTTATTATGGTGTTTGTTTCCTTCTCCAGAACTGAGATCAACGTAGCGTACTCTTTGACAAACGTTGAAAGTAACGGACAGAGTTGCAGCCGTTGAAGATCAATCGTACTTGAAGACCAGTATACAGCGAACGTACTTCATCGTAGACAATCGTACAAATGAACAATCAGTGAACGTAAGCGTACAGTAGACCAAGCGTTCATTTCTTCTTGATTCCTTCTTCTTGAGATGTCTTCTTCTTCGAGGCCATTTCTGGTTTTTCCTCTGCTTTTATAGGGGCGTGTCTGTATCTTCTTTGGCTCTGCGCCGGGAAATGACTATATTCTTGGTTTGTTTATTGAGGGTTTTTTTTCCAGGGCACTACGTCCGGAAAGTTGTTTTCCTGTAGAGTGCCTGATCTGGAAGGTCATGTTTTAGTTTATTTATTTTAATGCACTATGCAAATGCAGGTTGTCATAAGTTATCACAGGTTGTCGCGGGGTTTTTGTAGGCTACCAACCTTGCTGCAGCGTTCTACCTGCTGTCTGCAGTTGCAAACACTCTTTCTTTTATCTGGTACGGTTTTTACCTGCTTTACATGCTGGTTTGTAACTCCTTTGCGTATTTGCGAAGTCCAGTTTGCTACATTACGTATTTGTGGACTGCAAGCCTTAACAACTTGCGTCATTGTGAATCGCTTGCTTTGAGCAGCTTCATATCATCCGTGTCCAAAGGTCGTTCTTGTCTGTTCGCAGAGTCTTAGCTTTACCCATTTTCAATTGTTAAGTTCTCATATGTATGGTCTACTATTTTGTTCATCCTGTCTTCATGTGTTTCTTCAATGAAACTGTTTTGTTGGAGGATAGTTCCTACAACATTATCAAGTGCAAGGGCAATGCAAAAGCAAGGACCATCTTTTCTAATACGATTTTGATTCCAAAAAGTTTATTTCAAGTGTCAGACTGTTTTGCCTGAAGGGTAAAATAGTTGATGAGCTATAGTACCCCGCCTCATTCGCCTGTGGTTCGCAATTTCGCAAGCAATAAAGAAGGTTTCTATTAAGCCCTTTGAATGACACCCCGTTTTGTTCTTTGGCCTTGAACTTTAAGCAACCACGAACTTCTGCTTGAGTCTCTTTGTACAAAAACATCACTCGGATCAGAGAGAGGCGGTTCATCTATATCCTTACCATAAGTGTACGGGAGTGCATATATTTGGGGATGCAAAAAATGTTTGCCAAAATTTAATGTTGTTTTTCCCAAATACCATGTAAACAACAAGTCTTTAATGTTAAGACCAAAACGTACCATTGTAAACAAATCAAGGTGTCTGCATGCCTAATTACCGATTATCGAGTTCAAAGCCGTATGCTCTCAACTAGCAGTCAATATTCTGCTCAACTACATGTGAACAATTGGTATATTTATTGTGTTGAAAAACGTAGCTAATTGCAATAAAATAACCCAAAAAATTGCTGTTCATGTCACCACCTGTGGAAGGTGATTTTCAGCATCTTAATTTTCAAGTTTTTATATACGTTCTAAATTTATTTTTCCAGCACGATCATCCTAATAGCTAAGATCTGTTCTTCTCCAGCATAGATGTGTGCAATTGTGTTGCCACAATCGCAATCAATCTGGAAAAGGAGTAAAATATCAGGTTACGATTTAAAGTATTACATTGCTGCAAATAGGTCAAGTCTCAAGTAAGGAGAGGGAAAGGAGGCAATTTACTACATAGCATAGAGCTTAGCCTTCCACATAACGCAATATCAACTGCAAAGTGGTGTACTTAAAACACTACAACTTACTGTACTTACACGTTTACAGCTTCAAAAGTCACATTATGAAAACCAAAAATCCACGCCAGTTTAGGCGGTTAAATGTGTACTGAACACAGCATACTAAGAAAATATAGCAATATGGGACTGATACACGCAAATACTGCAACCTATACGAGCCTATGCGTATGATTAATTACCAAGGGGTGCGTAAAACGGAACATTTCCAATGACAAATGATCTCAACAAGAATATTTTATAAATATAGCAGTGCTTCACTGTAATGCATTAATAAATTATGCAGTGCAATAGATAGTGCAGTTGCTACTGTTCATGAAAACCTCACTTTGCAGCATTAAATTGAAACATTGAACTTTGGCAGGATGCAACATAATGAAATTCATTGCATGAAGCAATAGGAAAATATCAAAACCTAAATAGTATAAAATCACAGCTACATTACTACCAGGCAACATATTATCGCTGCAATTACGTGGTTGATTTTGTTCATGAATATTTAGTGGAAACAGATTCACACTTGCAAATCTCACAGAGTCCAGCAAGTTTGAAACAAGAAAACTTCACAGTATCATATCACAGCTACACCACATTACTAACACAAAACATTTTGCAACTACAGCTACATTTTNATTGTACGCTTTACAGCATCAACAATTTCAGGTTTACAAAAATTAGATTTAGTTGGAATGGTGGGTTACAACTATATCTCCTAATTGTGAAATGTTTCTAACTCTACTCAAATTTGAATTAGGTTGCCTCAATTGGCCCAAATATATTTTGGCTGTTGCAATTTGTCAAATATTTATAATATATGCAAATCTGAATGAAACTATTCCAATTTGCCCAGATGGTTCCAATTGCACCCAAGTTTGAATGAAGTTGTTCAATTACCCAAATTTGATTGGGAGTGTTGACATTAGCCCAAATGTTTCTAATCCTATGCAAAGTTAAATGAAGCAGTTCTATATTACCCAAATGGGAACAAAGCTGTTTGAAGTTTCCCAAAAATGCATAAAGCTGTTTGAAGTTACCCTAAATTGAATGAAATGTTCCACTTTGCCCAATTTTGAGTGGAGCTATTGCCGTATGGCCAGAGTTAATTTAGTCTGTTGGAATTTACCCAAACTTTTCCAATTCATGGAAACATTTCTAACTTTAACCAAATTTGAATGAAGTTGTCCCATGTTGCTCAAATTTCATTGAGTGTGTTAAAATTCACTCAAATCATTCTGATTTTATTCAAATAAGAATAAAGCACTTAGAGTTCACGCAGACATTTCTAAATGTACTAAAATTTCAATTGAGCTATTCTATATAGACAAGCTTTAAACAAGACTGTTTGAAGTTACTCACAACTGAATGAAGCTGTTGCAAATTGGCAAAATTTGATTTTACTGATGGACTGCAACCAAATGTTTCCAATATATCTAAATGTTTTTATTTTCACCTAAATTTGAATGAAGCTTTTCTCATTTGCCCAGATTTAATTGAAGTTGTTGGACCATACCCAATAGCTACTAATTCACTCAAATGTTTCCAAAATAACCAAAACTTGAATGAAGGCTTTTGGTTGGCCCAAATTTGGTAAAAGCTGTTGCAATTACCACATGCTTCCAATTCACTCAAGGGTAGTTTCTATTTTACTATCAGGGGCAAAAAGAATTGCAAAATAGTCTCAGGTTATTTTGCCGTTGCTTTGGTCATTATTTTGCCTTAGTTGGTAAAATAGACACTACCTCACTTACATGTGAATGTAGCTATATACTTTGCCCAAATGTTGAACATTTTTACCCGAATAATGGCCAATTTTTCAGCGTTGGGGTTGCGACCGCATCCCCATTCCGTACGCTTGTGATCCTTAATGTCATCTAACACATAATAAGCTTTACTTGATGAAACAAATCGTGGAACAAGGTGAATCTAGCAGCAATGAGAAAAAACAAGGAAACAGTGTTTGTGTCTGGGACTGTGAAATTAAAAGAAGCACTGCTTCTGACCGAAGTAGTTGAAGTCAATGTGGCAATTTGAAGTTTTAAACTTCAAAAGCCAAACAATGAACAGTAGGCTGCATTCGTCCATTACGCCAGGGAAAAATGTCAGTCGAAAGAAAACATGAACAACATGCATTCATGATATAAGCAAGTCGTGTGTTTCGACAGGAAACCGATATGCACGCGAGCTTTCATTCTTGTTTTGAAAGTTCGGTCGCAGTTGTATCAGGAAATTGGTGTGCGCATTACGTTTCATTATTTATTGTAAACATGTACCAGAATTGCCCTGAACTGCAACAGGAAATCGCTGTGCACTGTGAGAGGAGTGTTTAAACCAGTGGTTCCCAAACTGTTTTCTTTCAAGGCGCATTTTAGAAAAAACAGAAATTATTTGGCGCACTTCAAACAGTTGGATAAAAATTTTATTTGAATTTGTAATTTTTTCATATCCCAAGGTAAAATCAAGACAATATTGCTCAAGTTCCTAGGCAATTTAGTGTACTTGCATCTTTATGACAAGAGTGCAACAAATCTGTCAATGACATACATGTGCTTGATGTTTTTTGGCAACGGTTTCAATGTTAGGACGTATTTCAGAGAGACAAACCCTCATTTCTTCTTCACGACAACATAACCGCTCTCGTTTTTTGGACTTTATATTGTGGAGTATTGAAAACCCAAGTTCAAATAGATATGATGTTGCAAACTGCATCAAAATGGTCAAAGCTTCTTAGCTAATGAAGGGTATTCCTCTTTGACAGCAATCCAAAATGTATCTATGGGTTTTATTTTACTTCGGCTCAACCCATTAAGCCAAAGGAAGCTTCCGATAGTGATTTCACTATCGAGGATGTTATGCTTTACCCGGGTATGCGCTTCTCCTTGCGCTCTCAATGTAAGGGCGCTTACATGGGTACCTCAACATGTTTGATTTTAAAGTCCATGGTCACTAGAAATACATGTCAACTCTTCTTCACATAATAGAAGACCAGTGTTAGATGAACTCTCTATGAAAGGATTTCGAACCCAGTCGTACTCATCAGTCTTCGGTGATGGGAAATAAAAGTTGAATTTTTCTTCCAGAGTTGTTAAGTGTTGAAATACAATGGGACTCATTTTCATTATGCAGATTCTCGTACCAAAGGGAACATTTCAAAGTTGCCATCTTTAGCTCTGTTTTTCCAAATTGCAACTTTCTTTTTAAATGCAACCAGCTTATCTGATGAA
>JGI24021J15306_10011236_pt1 | contig 11127 bp, 7 predicted proteins | sample Ectturendosymbi1_FD_15306 | JGI IMG/M metagenome (IMG submission 15306)
ATCAATTGGGCTGTCAGTTGGAGTGCACAAAATGCTGAATCGCATTGGTCAATGGTCACACGTGCATGTCACTCTTACAGTAGAACACTTCAGTTTTCATGCATTTCATAAGAAGTGTGGGTTACAGCGCGATTTGGCGTCTTGTTCATGTCGCTTAACGTTACAAAGACGATAAATATTTTTCTTGCACATTTCCGTTTTTTGAAAAAGCTACAAATCTTATTAATGCTGCTGGGTATCATGCATGCAGCCCCACTCCTACCATATCTCCATTGATACCCTCTTACCAGCAGCAAAAGCATTTGGTAAATGATTTCAATCTATTTTTACTGTTGGTGGGTACAGGATGTATCCTTTCAATCTACCCTTGTTGTCTCCTGCATACATACCCACACAGAGTTGTGAAAGGGCCTCATTTTGACGCCTGAACCCGGCTCGAGCCCGACATGTATTTTTGAAACCCGATGTACAGGCCTGAAAGTCAAATTTACCGAGGGAGTTAAGATATGCGCAATTGCAGAGTAATAAAAAAACGTTGTGTGCAGGTGTAATTGCAGGTAGGCTACACGGTTTATCACACCGAAAATAGCAACCACCTTGACCAAAACATTGGTATAATCTGGCACAAACGTAGCATGTTAGTCAAAGACAATACTGCGGAATATATTGTTTCTCAAGAAAAAATAAATTATCACGAAACTATCTACGATGGCGCTATGGGCATGAAACAAACTTTCGAGGATAGCTCTATGGATATGAAAAGCCGGCTTGTAGGCTTCTTGAAACAAGCCAAGAATCGCGTGATTGATGGATATTTTCGACGCAACATCATCGCGTGCTAATTTCCTCACCGCTCTCGCCTTCTCAAAAACAATGTGAGATTAATTCCTGCAGAGAATAAAAGAACGCAACTATGTTTGCAAACAGAATTAGCTGAACAAAAATCACAATCAATTCACTCACCGAAGTTACCGCGTTGAGCACAACAAATCTACGTCACGAAAGAAAAAAGTCGTTGCTCTTAATGTTATAAAAAAAGTTTTGTATGCAGGCCCGAAATATTTTGACAAACTTTAAGCCCGACTCGAAAAGCCCGCCAGACTTATAAGGCTGCACCATATCAAAAGTTTCAATCTAAGAGTTCTACTTGCATAAAACGACACAAAAATATATTTGAGATTAAATCCAAATGCACAACGGTGAATCGATAAAAAAGTAACAAGTTTCACCTTTAACACGAAAAGTGTGTCCAAGAAAACTAGATGTCATGTATCTGTAAAGCGAATGTTTCGCACTTGGATGAAAACATTGCTGCGTTGTGGGTTTGGTCAAATTCAAGTAAATCGGATGACCTACGAACCGATGCATTCAGCTCAAGCACAAAGTCTACGAGTCACGGAAAAAATATATTTTAGATTTGTTGGTCATCATTGTCGCAACATTACAAAAAGTTAGGATAAATGTATATTTTATCCTTATTTCCGAGTCTAGCCCCTACGCTTTGAGCTATAGGTCAATTCAGGATTGCCAGATGAAAATTTCAATAAAAAGCCAAAGAATGCTAAAAAGAGGCCAGAAAATGGATAAACCGCCTGTTTAAAGGCCAGAAAAAAGCCAAATTTTATTTGCGGTATTGCCATTCGTTTGTCACAAAAACAAAAAATTAAAAAGTATCAAAAAGCAGTTTCTTTGAAATTAAGATTAAAATCATGCTAGCCAGTGTACTGGAGCACTGATCTTCCCTGTGTTTTCATGGTTTGTAAAATTGCACACCTTGGCTAAAATGGTGCCACAGTTTGTATACTGATCCATCAGGAGCTTTTTGCGCAAAAGTCTCTCCCATTCACTCCTGTACTTACGATCAAAATCATAAGAGCCCTTCCACTGCGACGTAATTATCGCATTTCTATCGCAAAGCCACAGACCTGTCTGCAAGCGTTGAGACTGTTCAATGCTTACAACACAATAGACACTACACAATGCAGTGAGTGCACACATTCCCAGTGATTACTCAAAAACTGAATTTCGAATCCAGNATTCCTCAAATATTACTAATATCAGAATGCGGGTGTCTGATATAGCATTTACTGCAAANATTTGCAAATGTGTTGCAGACAAAAATNGAATAGCAATATTTTCTTCATAAGCACCTATTAAGAGGCCAAAAATGAGCCAAAAGGCCAAACAAAATTTTTGAGGCCAGCCAGCTTGAGATGAGGCCAAAAAAACCAAAAGGCAAACTAAATTTTTTTAGGCCAAACAACTTGAAACGAGGCCAAATTTCAGAATTTTGGCTTGAAAAAGGCCAGTCTGGCAACCCTGGGTAAATATACAGCTAGGTAAACACTCTGGCAACGTTTCCAAAGTTTTGATTGAAATCCTGTTCACTAATGTTTGAAAACAGTCTTTTGCTAAACTCCCCATCCCAAAACTAAGTCTCCACAAAAGTGCTGATTTTTGTCTTCGGAAAAAGCTTCGCAGACATTTGCCTGAAAATCTAACTTTCTAACATTATATACACCATCACAATTAAACTATACGCTGTCTGTTTCTGATTACGTAACAACCAACGTTACAGCAAAGTCAGTTACATCTCTGCATGGAACAAATCATGGCTGTACTGTGGTCTCTCACATGTGGAACTGTAATACTCTCACTGTTACAGGAAAATAACTTTTTCTGACAGCATACCACATAGGGTAAAATGTTGGAAAGAAGCAGTTAAACATCTTTTACGGTCTGTAGAAACTTGAAAAATGCTAAAAATTATTCTATCGAAGCGAAAATTTCTAAACTAACAGAATCAGTGATACCACACCAAACTCATTCAACATCAACTTGGCTATGTGTGGCCTACCATCTAACATGAAATGCTCTTCACACAAAACATGACAAACATCACTTTTATTTTTGAAACCTCTCCAAATACAAAACCTAAAGAGAAAAAAAGGGGGGGACATAGCATATTATGTCCCCCCGTCTGAAAAAGTGGGGGGGACACGTCCCCCGTGTCCCTCACCAAGTTGCGCCCATATATATAACCTATCTAATTATAAGAACAACCATAATTCTGATGCCAGTTGCGAACCCTACAGAACTGCACAACAAGATCTATTACAAGCGTTGTTACAAACATCCATGATTACCTTTCCTAGGTCATGTGTTCTCGTATTTCACGTTATACCGATGACGTGTATCCACTGTACTTAAACTAATCTAACTGCAAGGTGGGAAATGCAAAATCACCTCAAGAAACGTTTCGATTCATGGCATGTATTTTCCAATTTCCACTTACCATGTCAAGAATCATAATTTAAAATGGACTAATTAAAAAGTATTATTATAAGACTTTTGATTTCGTTGCGAAAATGCCAAGCGAAATTCCAAAAGGAAACGATGATATCTTAGATAAAAACTAGATTGAAAAATGCAAAAGGCAAAATGTTACAATACAACATGATTTCTTCGCAAACTTCAGTTGAAACACTTTTTTGGCAGAGTTGGGCGCAGTAGCGAAAAACCGTCAGAAATTTTTTCTTGTAAAAAGTATTTTTGCAAATTATTTTTGTGGTAACGTAATCGTTTTCAAGTTTCAATGGCTTTTTCAAATGATGAAATATTTTTTTTGAAAAAAGGTTTTCATTGATTTTTGAAATATAAAAAATTTATGTAGGAAGTTTTCAGGATGTTCAAAAGATTCACGGGCTGCTAAGTATTATATTTTGTACCATCGTTACGTATAAAATCTTAACAATTCTTCAGCCAAATTGTGCTTTTAAGGCAGCTATGTTCAACCCGCGGCCCAGTCGAGGGTTTTGTGTGGCCCAGTTTAGGTCTTCTTCGCCATAGTAAAATTATCCTACATATATGTAGGTAAGGTATACTCAGTGGCGTAACTAGAGGTTTGAGCCAGGGGGGGGAAAGCTTAGCTGAAGGGGCTCCACTAGCCAAAACTCAGAAATAGGTTAAGAAATGATAGTGAATCTCTGGATGTCGTGGATGTCTGTACTAGATAAAAACGCAAACACCCCGAAAAACGCAAAAATACAACAAATTAATGAATACTAAATATCAAAATATCAACTAGAGGGGGACCAGTTTTTACATTTAGCTGCCAGGGGGGCGCCTCGCCCCTTGCCCCCATCAGTTACTCTACTGGGTATACTGACAACCTGCCTTTATTTTGAAAATCATGAATTAGACGTTTTGGACGCAGGTGGTCCTTAGTGCCAATATATCGCGTCTTTTACCATTGCAATTAGGATTCGAACGCTTTCAGTACATTAGCTTAAGCTAAATTTACTTTGCTAAGATCAAATTAAGCTATTCAATGTGCAGTCCTCATTAATATGTCATTCAATGTGCGCCCTGGTTAAGATATTGACATAATTTTTGGCTCATTAAGCCATTTGGGTTGGACATAGCTGTTGGAAATGGAAGACAGACAGGATTGAATTTGATATCAATGTTACCACGTTTTTGCTGAAAAACAATTCACCTTGTGAAAAAATATATTGTTTCATGATAGGAAACCCCTCGCTTTGCTCTGCCTGCGTGCATTTCTTGTCTGAATCGAAGTTGAGAAAACTAAAAAACAAAAGTTGTTTGTGCCTAACAAAAAGTCAAACTAATGTTGCAGATTACTGCCGAGGAGATGGCAACACCTGCCGTTCTGACCAATACAAATGCGGCTGTCCAGGCTCACTTACAGGCACTATAGGAGGAAGAAGAAAGCCTCCGGAAGTTTGCATTTCTAAAGAGTTCCTTTGTGATGGCATAAAGGACTGCGCAACAGATGAAGATGAGGGACAGTGTGCTGTATGTGACGAATATCAATGTGGGTGCTTCCCCAGGGGTCGTCGATGCACCGGTGGCTTCGGTTGTTATCGCGAAAGCGACATATGCGACGGGATATCCTGGTGCGGAGACGGAAGCGACGAAATCAACTGCACTTGTCCTCGTGGCCTATTTCAGTGCGATTGTTACCGAAGCAATGCATGTCACGGTTTAAGAGGCTGCATTGCGTACCATTATGTTTGTGACGGAGATAGTGACTGTGGTGACGGGAGCGACGAGCAGAACTGTCCGAAATGCGACTGGAGCTGTTTCGCGAACGGCACGTCCTGCATTCCTCCTGTGATGCGGTGCGATAGTAAAGAAGAATGCGCGGGTGGCAGGGACGAACATGGGTGCAGCTGCAAGTCATTTTTGGTTGGAGGTTCAGGTACAAACCCCTACACCGTGAGCATTGAAGGCAGGTTGTTTTACTGCAAATGTGCACTTTCAGACCAGTGCGGCAAAGCGCCATCTTGCGTGCACATTTTTCGCAAATGCGATGGTTGGAATGATTGTGGAGATTGGAGCGACGAAGAAAACTGTGCGTGTTCTGCCAGTGAATTTTACTGTAGGCCAAAAGATGTCAAAATATTCTTAGATAGAGGATGCATTTCCTATGATGAGAATACTTACTGTGACGATATCGCCGCCTGTATGGATGTTAACGGCAACCAGAGCTGCAACAACAGTTGCCCGGATAATTTCACTGGCTGTAGTCATATTGGTTCAGGTGGGCTGCTTTGCGTGGAACCCTCGCGAACGTGCGACGGAATGAATGATTGTCTAAATTGGAGGGATGAAATGAATTGCTCCAGCTGCAACAGTGACGCTTACCGGTGTAATTGCGCGAAGCTCCAAGACTGCAAGCAAGGTCGATACTGTGTGCCTATATCAAACGTTTGTGACGGCGTGAATGATTGCGGAGACTGGAGTGACGAAACCGGCTGCGCTTGCAGCGAGAATCACGTAAGATGCGGATGCTTGAATGCAACTAATTCTTGCACAAGCCACGGGCGTTGCATAAGTAAATTTGTGGTGGGCAACAGTGTAGCGGATTGCGTTGATCGAAGTGACGAGCCGTGCAACGCAACATTACTTTCAAAATATGGACTTGTTGTCAATGTTTGCTCTAGAAAATCTGACTGCGATTTAATTGAAAAACTTCAAGCTCCACACATCACTCAGTGTTTCGCGGTGTATCAAGCTTGTAGTATGAGAATTGATAAGTTGTGTGGTATAAAGGAATGGGTGTGCGTCACTGAAAGAGTTAACAACCATCCTANCAGAACCAAGTTCAAACGTTTTCAATCTTACAAACACGGTTACAAGCTCAGCTGGACCANCGGCGATGAACCAGCAGACGAAGCTTCGTTCTGCGATCCACATCGCAGTGGAACGAAATTGCCTGAAAAGCCTGGCTTTAAATGTTCCAGCACACTAAGAGGAAAAGTTTGCACTTTGCCTCAGAAAAATCTCTATGATAACATTCCTCAGTGTTTTGATAGCTCTGACCTTTGCCTGATTGATAAGACTTTCAAATGTTTTGTTTGCGCTGACAATCAGTTAATCATATCTGTGAAACAAGTTTGCAATGGAATTATTGATTGCTATGATTTGTCCGATGAATGCTTTTGCCAAAATCAAACTGTTTGTTCAATGGTGCTTGGCAACTCAATAACAGCCTGTCCCCCGCATCAGATGCACTGCTTCAGTGGAACCGACTGCCTAGACACGAAGGAAGTGCTGTGCAATGCTGCTTATGAATGCGAAATGCAAAGGAATATGATTTTTTGCTTCAATTACGAAAAATACCTTACGTGTTTAGGAAACGATGGCAATTCCCAGGTGGCTGTGAAATGCGACGGAAAGTTTGAATGCAAATCGCTAGAAGACGAGTGCCAATGTGGCTATTAATTACCATACTGCAATGATTCATGCATCAAGACACTGGTCGACAAGGCAGGACGTCCAGGTGTCATCTGCGACGGCTTTGACGATCGATTTCCGTCGGATGATTGTCCGGCCGGTCTCGACGAAGAATTCTGCCCGATGCGATTCCAGTGCGGCCGCAAAGAGCGAGACAGTAGACGTCACTGGCAACCCACTCTTAAAAGCATCCCGAAAGAGCGCATTTGTGATGGGTTGAAAGATTGCCAGGACGGATCTGACGAAAACAAAACAGTGTGCCAAAATGAGGGGATATTTTGCGACTTTGACAATGACTCATTTTCAAACAGCAGTTTCGTTCGTCACGAGTTTGTTTGTGACGGCATAAGAGACTGCGATGACAACACCGATGAGAGCCATGAGCTGTGCAGCGACAACAGGTTTTACTGCTTCGGCGGAGATCCGTTATCAATTGACAAGAAGTTTCTAGAAGACGGTGTAAATCATTGTTTTGATGGGAGTGACGAATGCAGGAAACTCTTTTCTGGACGTAATGAATTGATCACATTTTTATCTTACCGTTTATATTTTTGGTCAATGGGATCCATATCTGCGGTTGGTAATTTGTTCATACTTGCCTGCACCGTCAGAAAAATGTCGATTGACAATTTTTTTATCGGAGATTTGCTCATCAGGCGTTCTTTCGTCCTGAACTTGAGCTTTGCAGGTTTCCTCATGGGACTCTATATGCTTGTGGTAGTTGCAAGAGGAAAGGGATTTTCCGGCACTTACTGCCTAGAAGACAAAAAGTGGAGATCCAGCCAGGCGTGCTCAATCCTGGGATCAGTTGCACTGTTTTCGGCAGAAACGTCAATATTCATAATGGCCGCTTTGACCACGTTTCGAGTGACACATGCCAACTGTGTTCAACTGAGGCGAACTCTTAAGATCGAACGGACGGTGATCGCATGCTTCGCGTGTTGGGCCTTAGCGGCTGCACTGAGTTTGGTTCCGTGGATAGAATTTCCTTCAGGTTATTTTGTTTCTAGTGTGTGGGTTCCAAACGCTTTCTACCCTTCAGATCAAATCTCACGCAATGATTTGTTCCTTCTGTCGAATCGAGTTTCAAACTTAACCGCAGGCAACTCGAATTCTAAGCAGTGGTCGGTTGCCAAGCAAAAAGTTTCTGCCTTGTTTCCAGAATTAACCATTAAAGCTGAATTTGGATTTTACGGCAAAAGCAGCATTTGTGCTCCACATTTATTTGGGTCCGGTAATGACTTGCCGTCAGAGTATTCAATGTTTATTGTGGCTTTTAATGTTTTGCTACTTCTGTATGTTATATGTGCCAACTTTGTCATCTACAGAAACTGTAGGAGAGTGAGAGATCTTTGTCATAACGACCCGAACAACGAGAAAGAAAAACCTTCATTTTGTTCGTCTTTCGTGGCTTTCGTGTGTTGGTTTTCCATATTTGTGATAAATTGCGTTGCTTATTCAGGAGTATTCCTCTCACCCAAAGTGTACTTAATTAGTGCCGGCCTTTTATTTCCTGCAAGTAGCGCACTGGGCCCCATTTTATCCTTGTGGAGGTAGTCGTACATATGTCGTTTTTCTTCATTTCGTGACATCCCCAGAAGCGTTGCTGCTTGCTGGGTGTCGAGGGGAAAATGTACTTGCGTAACGATTATGCCCGACCACAAGACAGCGCCAAATTATTAAGTACATTTTAAAGCAATGTCTTGGCACAATTCCTACTTTTTAAGTACGTTTATGTTTCATATTAAAGTGTAAACAAATCCACAGTAAAAACAAATAAATTTAGTTGTTTTTTGTGTTCCAAAAGCTTTTCCCGAAGTTGGAGAAACTAACGTTGAGCTTTTCATTTGCATATTGCTTTTCTGATATTTGGCGCGGTCTTGTGCAAAGCGTAACCGAAATCTGTACGTTTGTAGCAGTAGCTTAAAATAGTGCATGAACTGGGGGAAGATAGACTTACAGCTGGATTCTTCTATAGTTCCAGCCAGTGTGTTTGTTCTGACTGAATCTTCAAGGCAACTCTGTTTTTCATTTATTCCCACAGATAACCTGTTTAGCCTGAGCTTGCAAATCGTGTTTCAAACATTTCTTCATTAGTGTATGCGTCGTTGCAATAAACGTTGGTTTTGTATTATAATTATCTAGCCCACATTCTTTCTGCGCCAAACCTTCGCCTCAATTGCGCATTGCTCTCGCAAAAAGAAAATCCATCGCAATTAATGCCGTAAGCGGTGTAGACTGGCGTCTATGACATGCACATCAACACCGGATTCATCAGATCAGAAAGTTTTCCCAGCACTAGATTTTTATGATGGATAAAGCAACCAGTAGACGTAATTTCTTAATATTTTGTTCTAAACAATATTGTAAGTTCATTTCATTTCTATACGTTGTATTAAATTACTTCCTCTCATGGCTTCGGTCAAGCGCGTTTGTCAGCTCAAACGTTTTCACGCACAAAGAAATACTCAGTCTCCGCTCTTGACATCCGAAGTCCTGTATCTGTTGCGCTGCTTGTGCAAAAGAACAGTCCTACCCGAAGTACTTGATTTGCAAGACTATTCTTTTGGCTTTGAAATTTAGTTATTGTAGTCCAGTATCTTGCTTTACACAGACATAAGTGTAAAACATTTTAGTGTCGATTAGAAAAACATATTACAAAACTCAAATTTCAGCGTTTGCTGAATATTCAACTGCATATGCTTTTATTTAAACTTAAGGTGACTTCCCCCCAAAGGCAAGCTCCATCTGAGAGACTTTGATCATCGCTTGCAAATTAACGTCTTGTGGTTCTCGGCTTCTGACAACTTTCGTTTGTAGTTTGTTCTGTGAAAGGCAATTGTTTTCGATATAACGGTACGTTTCCGCTTGAATGATCGCTATACTCAAACAGGACTTTTTGTGATTCTCTATAGTGCATAAAATTTTCAGTTGAAAATAATTTTTCTCGCTATCAGCAGCTCTGAACCACACTGCGTAATCATCTCTGCGATTACTTTAAACTTGCGACTTTTCCCAACCATAGTTAATTGCATTATCAAAATCTGATTAAACTTACCGTTTTCTGCAAAATTCTTGGACCCAATTTTGAAATACGATTTGTGATTAATATTTTTGCAAAGTAAGTGCCAAATACAGCGCTTATATTTGTGAAAAAGGTGAGGAAAGATTCACATTGTCTGTACAGGATGAGTAATGTTCGCTTCTTCACATTTATAACATTTAGATCAACAATCTAGCAGCTAATACGTGTGACAAATTTGAAACATCATACATAAAATGCCGATAACGTTGACGTACAGGTTTACATACAGTGTAGTTTTTGCAAAGAAGTAATACATTTGATAAATTTTGACCTGAAAGAAATTGCTGAAAATGTATTGGTTTACAATGTCTTCCAAAATTGTAACAGTAGCTCGCTTTACCAGCATATCACAAGGCTTTGGATTTTATTTGTTGGAGGAGGGCAATAAACCAAACTGAGGGCGTTATCCACATGTGCAATCCAAGCCGCTTCAGTGAAACAGAATTTACATTAGAAACAAGGAACTGAAACGCATGAAATGAAGTGCTTGTATGAACCTATTTTAAATTTTCAGCAAATTACAGATAATCAACGTCTAAACCTCCACCCTCATGAGTCACACCTATACGGCCATCCGGACGTTCCCAGCTTCCATACCCCAGTCTGTATGCTGACGACTTCAACTGCCTGTACGTCAAATGGGGTTATAGCATAACATCTAATGACGGTGAGAGCCTCCTGGGCAGCAGCCAACAACCATGTGCTTCTGCACAACCCATAGCCAGCCTCTTCAATCACTGATGGAACGTCGGCACCAACCGGGTTTTGGCATTCGCAAGTGCCATAACTACCGACTGCTTGACATGTGCGTTTTATAGAATGTTTCCACGGTAACAAGACCCACCCTCGCTGATAACGGCATCGAGGCTCATATGCCTGCCAACAGCCATCCGGTGAAGCATTGGAACTTTAGTAAGGCTAATTTTAATCGCTTTTGTCTTCTTACAGAAGTATCCATTGAAAGATTTCCACCTCCGGACACAACAAACATCGAGGAGGCATACCAGCAACTATTGCAAGAGCCTGCTATTTGCGGCTAAGCAATCGATCCCACTTGGCCGTCGCAATAACTATGTGCCACGTTGGGACAGAGAGTGCAAGACTCTTTGTCGCTCCTTCCTCCGACCCCCTGTGGGGACTGACTCTGACAGAGCCGTTTCGCCTTGCTTTCGCTGCTCGACCAGACGAAATAGGAGCGGTGGGAAAAAGCTGTCAATTCCATCGACTTCTCGCACTCTAACCGCAAGGCGTGGAGCGTCGTTAACAAACTTACTGGCAGA
>JGI24021J15306_10011237_pt1 | contig 11125 bp, 9 predicted proteins | sample Ectturendosymbi1_FD_15306 | JGI IMG/M metagenome (IMG submission 15306)
ACTGTGTGTGATGTAATAATCGCCCGTAGTTGTGGAACGTTGCCCGCATCTGCGGCCATTACATTTCTGCTTACTTTGGAGTGTGTGATGCAGTTGTGAATACGTTTAGGCTTGAAAACTGTGGTGTACTTTAACTTGAAATTAGACAGAGACCTTGAGATTAGAATACAGAGAAAGCTGGGTAGCGCCACTATAACTTTTCTTGCTTTGCAAAGCCAGTTTAACAATGCTGTTTGAAATTAACCGCTGAAGTAGAACCAGCAGTGTTCATTTCAGCATCTCGGCTGGAGGTGGTAACTTCGTTTTCTGGCCATCCCAGCAACGGGTACGGCCGTTATCGTCTGCGCAGCGCACTTTGCACCTTGAAGTGTGCGATGAAGTGATACACATCTACAAATTAAAACAGGTTTAAAGCGCTTTGACAGGTTTAAGCGTTGAAGCCAGTAGTTCCCATAGTATGGGTCGCGACTAGGGTTGCCAGATCACTTTACAATTTTTCAAGGACATTTTGTTTTTCAAAGAGATGCGGTGGGCTACTTTCATGGGCGTGCGCAGGAGGGGCGAATCGGGCATTTTCCCCCCGGCAATTGGACTAAGAACCAAAAATTTCTAGAAAATGTGAAGTCGGCATCTCGATTCCGATAAATTGATTTAATTCTTGCAATAACATTTTATTTACCAGAACGGCACTCACGCTGCACAAGAGCCAGAACTGAATATGTGTTAATACATGAAACTAGTTTTCTTGTGCAAATAAATTGCGATATGATTCGCTTGTGTGCGTTACTACTGTGGCCATTATTGATAAGTCAAACTCGAATCGTCGCAAAAAGATGAAAGCAATTTCAAGCAGAAAATTTCCTCAAATCTTGCCGCAAAGCCAAAGCTGCCCAGCGTTACTGTTCTAGTGTGATGCAGTGATGAGCTTGCAGTTCACTCATGTCCACTCCTTCGTCTGCAGACTCAGAACGTTACGAAACTTGCGGAGTGCATTGCTCTGATGATGCTCTTTGTTGCGTAACAACAACATGGCAACGAATCTTCTAAGGTTCATTTCAAGTTACGATTTACGATAGTATGCCCTTTTCCGCATGTGACTGTTGACCTCAGACATCTTTGACAGGTGATGCAGCGATACAGTGACTCAGTGGCGTAGCCAGTCCACACTTTTTACGGGGACCAAAAATGTTTGATTTTAGGCGAGCAACAATATCTGCTTGGGTATACCGCCTATCAAAGCGAAAAATGACTACTTTTTCTAAAAATATGGGGGGCATGGCCCCCTTAGAGACGTTGCTTCATACTGTGTGAAAAGAAGCACGAGGGAATCTGTAGCAGTGCTTCCATGCGTTTGAAAAATCCATTATAATGTGAGATTGTGAGCGCGACCAATGTGCCTGAGTGAATAGCTTAATCAAGTTACGCTAACGCAGGTTTTTTTCAAACAGCATGATAACTACGTGGCTTGTTAGATATACCTCTATGAAAGGCTTGTGGGAATAAGTCTTAATCGTTAGGGCTTAGTTCTGACTTTTGAGTGAGTACTAACTGCAAAGCTATATTGGCTGTGGCCATGGGCGTCCACAGCGGGGGGCAAAACGGGCATTTTCCCCCCCTGGAAATTGTGACTAAGAACCAAAATTTTCTGGAAAACCTGAAGTCAGCAGCTTAATCCAAATAAACTAATTTAATTCTTGCAATGACAGTTTGTTTGCCGGTATGACACGCACACTGCACAAGAGCCAGGTTCACTGTTCTGGTGTCATGCAGTAGCGAGCTTGCAGTTCATTCCATTCTTCTGCCTGCAGAGGCAGGTTACAAAACTTGCGAGCGGTTTGTTGCAATATTAGCCTGTATTGCGTAACAATAACATGGCAACAAATCCTCAAAGCTTGACTTCAAGTTACCGCAGTAGGAGTTTTGCCGCATGTGACTGTTGAACGCAGACAATACATCTATTGCAGAAAATTCAGCGAGACAGTGAGTGCTGATAGCATTAGGCCACGCAGTTTTATACCGGGTGAGAAGAAGCGTGAGTGAAACTGCAGCAATACTTCCACAAGTAAGAAAAATCCATTGTTAATGTCCGTGGCGTAGCTAGAGGTTTGGGCCGGGGGGTAAAGCTTAGCTGAAGGGGGCCCATTGGCCACCGTAGAGGGTCACTAGCCAACACACAGAAAAAAGTTAAGAAATGGTAGCGAACCCGGATGCCGCGGATGCCCAAAGTGGCTAAAAAACACGAAAATACCCCGAAAAACGCACAAAAGCAGCAACCAAATGAAAACGAAAAAAATTATATATATCAAAATTTCAGCTAAAGGGGCCCAGTTTTTACATTTAACTTGCTAGGGGGCCGGCTCGCTTCCTTGACCCTCGTCAGTTACGCCATTGGTTAGTGTGAGATTGAACGCTTGTGCGATTGATGTATGGTAAGCGTTCACCGTGAAAAAATCAGTAGACAAGCAAGNTTTATTTGAAATGGTGATTGATCACTTTGGTCAAGATCCCAGACGTTTGTAGCTATTGTTTGTAACTGATGCTGACAAATCTTGCCAAGTAAAAAAAGTCACAATTTGGGCTTTCTTTAAAAGACTATTTCAATGTTTCTTTGAAAAGATGTACCCTGCTTTGAAAATCTGCAAATAGCCTATGTGCAAGTCAAGGATACAGGGACGCAGGAGAAGCGGTATGGCGACGCAGTGAAAGAGTTGAAGGTAGTGGAAACTTACAAAAAACAAAACATCGTTGTCAATGATGTTTGTTTCTGTACATCAGCAATGTTGGCCTCAAAAATAATAGCAGAAATTAGAAAAACATTCTGAATTTTCTGGGTGCGTGAATAGCTGCAATAAATTTGTTTCAATTCGATCTTGATAAACCATGAAATAACCTGTGATTCTGTTCTGAAAAGGCACCTCCACCCCCTTTTGAAAGGTAAGAGGCGCAGTGCTCCCGTTCTCCGACGTCCCTGCAGGGGTGAACAATCGCAGGTGTTAAAAAATTATGTTGCCGTGCACATGTAGTCTAATATTTGAGTCATGGCTGCGGTGCAATAAAAACTCTGTCTACTGTGGGGTCTCAACCTCAAATTGTTCTGAGGGCCATATGAGGACCTGTTAAGTAACCCGAGGGCCGCATTCAGTGGCGTAGCCAGCCCAAAAGTTTGTTTTGCGGGGGCAAAATGTTTGTTTTTAGTGAGCAACAGTATTTTTGTTAGGGACGCCGCTTCTTAAAGTTAGATATGCTAAAAATGGGGGAGTGGCCCCTGGCTACGCCTATGGCCGCATTGTTACGCTGACACAACAATGGCTGTAACCGACCCTTACTAAAAACAGCTTTTACTTCTTATTTCCTGCGAAAGGAATCGTGAGTTGTCTCTAATGTACATTCGTTTGAAAGGAACTTGTTCACTCGCTGGCCGGGCACTTTTAAACACCGGTCAATAAATTAAATACCTTAATTGTTGTTTATACGAATATTCGCAAAACGCATCGCGGGCCGCACAAAATGCCTTCGCGGGCCACATGCGGCCCGCGTGTTTGGGACCCCTGGTCTGCTGTGTGAGCATGCTTAGTAGAAACACAGTTAAACAGACTTGTGGAAGCAATCTGTGGCCGCCGTAATTCATAAAATAAACGTAATGTGGCCGGCAAAAGCGAAAAGGTTGTGCACCATAGTGTAAATTATCGTAATATACCTGGTTATTACTGCCAAGGAAGCGCATTTTTGTGACTGTTGCCGTATCATGGCTAATTTTCTTTGCGGTGTAGAAAGGGTAAAGTGCTTTATGAACGTCCATTTGCACTGCATCGTCAGCAACCTTTCGTACAAAAAATTTAATGGATGAGAATTTGGTCAGTTGAGAACTTGGTCATTGACTCACTGCGAACTACACGTTTCCCTCTGTGACGTGGAAAGATATTGTCTGATCATTTTCAATGCGCTTGTGATGCCATAAACACCTTCCAGGGCAAAGTGCCAGCATAACTATTGCTTTCGAGTTTTTTGGTATGTTCTTCTCTACGCGTACTCCAAGCGTTTTTTTGGAGAAGGGAAAGTTGTGCTTGTTTTCAAAATAGTATACTTTTTTTCGACATTCACGTTATTTTCTATGGTCAAATGACTTCAATAATCAACAGCATTTTCCTTTAAATAGTTTGCCACTGATGGGCAGGTATTTTTGTAAACAAATTTCCCCATTTTGGCTAGACAATCGTGGTGTGCAGGTGTTTAACGAGGTTAGATGGCGAGTAGGGCTAGAAACAAGTTCGGCGCCCCCATGTTCGAACCTGAGGTCTTTCGGTAACAAATGTACTGTTTTGAAAAAAGTGCTTGTGACATTGTTGTGACTTTTTGTCCCCCACAGTGATTGGGCGCCCGCGAATTGTGCCCCCTTCCCCCCCTTGGTTACGTTTCTGGTTTTATGCAATAAAAATTGGAAAATTTTCCGAAAATGAAAAAATTTCAAGTCCAATGATCATGAACTTCTATTCCATGAACATCGGCAATTTTCGAACACAATACGGCGTGGATCTTGCACAGACTGCCAGCAATGCAAATAATAAAACTTTTCCAACATCAACAAATTTACTTTTTAGGGTTGGGTAAGTTTGAGATCAATTTATAAATTCTTTTGAAGGCCGCTTCTGCTCCAGAACTGTCGCGTAATGGCGAGAAAGTGATTTAGCCAAACTGTGTTTGGTTATTAACCGTGTTTGTTAAAAAAGGTACCTGAGCAGTTGGGTCTTCACTGCTATGCAGTCAGTACACATCCGGATGAACTCGTACCTGAGCCCCCCCCATAAGAAATATCCTGGGTCCGCCGATGATGGGGATGCGGTCGCAGCCCCAACGGTGGAAAACTGGCCATTACTTGGGCAAGAGTTTTGAAGATTTGGGCAAATTGCACAGCTACATTCGCATTTAATTGAGGTAGCGTCTATTTTGCCATTACAGCAAAAACTCTGCTGAGACTATTTTGCCATTCTTTTTGCTTCTCATGGCAAAACGGACATTGCATTTAAGTGAACTGGAACAATTTGCTTCAACAACTTTCATCATACTTTTGCGAATTAAAAGCTTCATGCCAGTTGAGGTAACATCAGAAACATTTTGGTAAATTAAGAGCATGTGGGTCNAGACCAACAGCTTCAATTAAATTTGGGCAAATCAGAAAAGCTACATTCAAANTTGGGTGAAATTAAAATCATTGGAATAAGTTGGAAACATTTGGGTNAAGTCAGCCAAATCAAAATTTGGCAATTTGCAACAGTTTCGTTCAATTCCGGACAACTTCAANCAGTCTTATTCAAAGTTAGGTTATGGTTATATGGAATAGCTGCATTGAAATTTGAATGCATTTAGAAATGTCTGGGTGCACTATAATTGGTTTATTCAAATTTTGATAAAATTGAAATCAATCAACTGGGTGAATTTTAATAACCTGAAGCAAATTTTAGCAAATTAGAACAACTTCATGCAAATTTGGGTGAAATTATAAATATTTCCATAAATCGGACAAAATTGGGTAAATTCCAAGAGCCTAAATCAACTTTTGGTAAATGGAACTAACTCCATTAAAATTTGGGCCAAATGAAACAGCTTCATTCAATTTTGGGTAATTTCAAACGGCTATATTCAAGTGTGAGTCACTTCAAAGAGTTTTATTCAAATTTGAGTAAAATGCAAAAGCTTCACTGAAAATTTGATACAATTGGAAACATCTGGGTGAATTCCAACGCCTCAATGAAATCAGTGTAATTAAAACAACCTCATTCAAATTCATGTAGAGTTATAAATATTTCAAAATTAGGAACATGCAGTGATAACCCACAATTCCAATTACACCTAAATTTTGTCAAACGTCAAATTGTTGATGCTGTAGATGTTTTTGAGCGATGACAACTAAAATGTAGCTGAAAATGGTGTGCGTTGATATTGTGAAGTTTTCCTGTTGCAACTTTGTTTCATGCTGTGAATCTTTCAAGGTTCAATTTGCTGCTGTTATGCTTTCATGGGCAGAATTACCCTATAATAATGTGGCTTTGATTCAATACTGAAGTTATCATTGGAAGTAGTGCTTAATGTGCAGCTGCAAAGTGTTTTGTAGGAATAATGTGTTGTAACTGTGATACATGGCCCATGCCGTCGCTTTCGCCGGGATCAGAACGACGAAGACACGAGAACATTTTGCGGAAAGTTCTTATACAACGCAATTGCAAATACAGACAATGCACAACACAAGAATTGTCCTTCCAGTGGCATCGCAGAGATTTGTTTAGGGTGTTGAAGAGATCGCCCATTTCTCAACCGCACTTGCTTGGTTTTCGACGAGGTTATTCCGATGGGAAGGCAGTAGGCAACACGACCGGACTCGAAGATTGCATCCGCATTTGGAGAATTTCCCTGCTACAGTCATTATGCCAAGCGCTTGGCCAGACTGAAGCAAGTTCCAGTTTAGGTTCGAACCACACGAACAACGACCTACTATATGTAGTATACATACATACATATACTACTATATGAAGACATGAAGCGAGCGCTCTAACCACTACCAGACATGAAGCGAGCGCTCTAACCACTAGGCCACACATCCGGTCCGAACGTGTGTTCTATTTGAATTAGGACTGAGGTTGCGTAATTTTACGTGAAATCGATTTCCTATTAAAAATTTTCTGATCGATTCCTTGCTTACACCCATCATGGAAAGTACATACAAGTAACAGTAAATGAGCATGATGAAAGTGAATGGAACACACGTTCACGAAGTTTATGAGAAGATAAAGGTACTAGACTATTTCTTAGCAGCAGCCAGGGGGCCATGGACCCCAATATTTTTAACACACCTAGTCATTTTGTGCTTTGAGAGGCGGTGCTCCAAACAAAACACCGTTGCTCGCTTAAATTAAAAACTTTTGGCGCCCCAAAAAAATTTTGGGCTGGCTAGCCATTGCCCTATTTCAGGTTTAGTGCAGAAGGATTAATTTTTTTCTTATCCATTTCAATTTCACACACGCTAGGTAAGTTATGTCGCAATTTGGAACCAATTTTATTCATCTAATAAAGTTTAGCAATGTACAACAAACGCCCTTCTTATTTCCGTAATGTAAAACGTGATGGTCATGGCCGTACCGATGTTAAATTGCCCCGGGGTCAAGAAGCTAATTTTGGCGTCTCCATGTTCGAACCTGAAGTTTTCGGAAGCAAATGTGCTGTATTGAAAAAAAGTAGCCTACTTGTGATATTGTTGGGACTTTTCGGCGCCCCTGCACTGATTCTCCGCCCCCCATCGTGATTCGGCGCCCGGGGAACAGTGCCCCACTGCCTCCCTCGTTATTCCCCTGGTGTTGATACGCAGAGTAGAGATCTTTGTATAGCGACAGGAGGGGTGGATGCTGGACGAGATCTTGCCTAGGGTGCTTACAAGGTCACAAGTCTATCAATAGCGTGCTGTCAGGGCCAGCCAAGGTTCCCACACATTGTCAAAAAACGTTTTTCTTACTTTTGCAATACCTTTTCAATAGCAAATAAAAAAAATTTAATACCATGACTCATCTACATTTTTCCAAAATTTTATTCATGGAACACAAAGCAAAAAACTCGTGTGAAGCTGTCATCAGCGGTGAAGCACAAATTTGGAACTTCCATACTTTGTTAATACTTTACGTGCATTTTCGCCAAATTCAATACTTTTTCAAGGTCTTCAAAAACCGATAACCGGTTTCAAAATTCAATACTTTCAATACCACATGGGAGCACTGGCCAATAAAGCCTGTCCTGCACGACATACTTTATCAAGTTCACTGCAAAATTTAAAGGTTAACATCAGTGTTGTTTTCATTTCATTTCGTGATTTTCTTGGCTGCGTCGCTTGTACCCGGAGTAGGTTTTGTCAATTCTTCACTAAATCATGTTTTAGCCATCCAATGTAAAGTTGCAACCTCTCCAGTGGTGTTGCGTTGATTGTGTGATTCACCACAAACGGGATGTGCGTGAAGAATAATACCATTATGTTTGTGGCGCGAACAAGCTTTAATAGAGTGATCTCGTCGGGTGATCTTTATTGTTGCTTGCTGCCACGGTGCAAAGCTCTGCGCACATGCCGCCCGGGATTTCCGATCGCAGCAAAATGGTGCAGTGACCAGGATGTGAAGGTCGTGCGGAGTTCAGCCTTCACACAAAGAACGTGCGATCGGTGTGGTTCGTTGTGAAAAGGAGGGGATGTTCTTGCAATCTCTCAGGTGGTGTTGCGTTGATTGTGTGATTCACCACGAACGGGATGTGCGTGAAGAATAACACCATTATCTTTGTGGCGCGAACAAGCAATAACAGCGTGATCTCGTCGGGTGATCTCTATTGTTGCTTGCTGCCACGGTGCTAAGCTCTGAGCACATGCCGCTTTGGGATTTCCGATCGCAACAGTACTCAGGTTATGTAACTCGGCCGAAACGCCAGCATTATTGGCGTTAGTAGATCAGCTAAACAGTCAAATTTCGATTATAGGACGCACCACTTTAATTAATTAGTCAAATTGATTCCAGCTGGTACGCACCATGACGGACATGGTGGCGTTTGAAAACGTCACAGGTGAACTTCGTCGATTGTTACGACACCAGACTGAAACAATGGGCCGGCTGGCACAAAGTTTTGAGGCCTCTGCTATAAATTAGCTTGATGTAAACAAATCGTCCCATTTTTAATTGACTTTGGTGACGGCAATTGGAATCAGGTCGAAGCCTTAAATTTGCTTCTTGCCTGGGCGGTTGAGTTGAAGTGAACACTTGTCCAAGGAGTGCTACAGCGATTCACTCAGTGGCCGTAGATCGAACTCCGAGAGAACCGGACACTACCACGGACATATCGCCCCTGCCAGGCGCGTAGCCAGAGGGCGAAGATGGGGGCGATTGACTCCCCCCCAATTTCGAATGTAGCACCAAAAATTTTCAGGTTGATCAAGCTTTTCATGTGCAAGCCAAAGAAATACTTCAGTGCAAATCAACGAAACTTCTGGAACCGTTCCTACTTCAGCCTTTAGTCGAAATTGATGAAAGCAGTGTGGTTTACCAATTGTCCATGATTAATCAAACGTTGTGTACATGGGTTTCGGAAGGATTTTTTCCAGGGGTGGCAGTAGTGGACATTTACAGAGAAAGCCCATATTTTCTAAGGGAGGCTAAAATGGTTAAATTTCATTTTTCCCACTCGAAACTAACAAAACAACCTGTTTTCGCTAATAGTTTAATGAGAAAATGTCAACTTTCAAATTCTAGGGAGGGGCCAAGGACACCTTCTGCCTCCCTTCCGACGCCCATGGTTTTGTACAGAGTAACTGCTGGAAAATTCACATCATGGCTGACATTTCCTGAGGTTTAGGCTCCTTGTGGAAGTTGGTGGTAATGAAATACAAACTTGTGCCCAAGAGCTTGTAATCACTAACTGAAAGTAAAACAAGGAGTCACGCTTTTCGCACCTGTTTCTGGCGCACCAGCTTGCTGAATCCAACGTAATGGCGATGTAAACTTCATTTCAAGACCATTGCAAAAATTCGTCTCTGATAACTCTGGCATACTACAAATACTGTACAGCAGGGGTCAACAATAACGTGGTGGCCGCGAGCACCAAGTTGCCCACAAGGACCGTGTAAGTCGCACGCGGGTCTGTTCTAAGAATAACATTAGCCTGGTCACCGTCTTCACATTAACGAATATCAATATTAAAAAAACTGAAGATAAACTGAGCAAAATTTTTATTTCAGAAGTTTGCATTAAACTAGTAGCCCTTCGCATTAATCCAGTGGTTCCCAAAGTGGGCGGTACCGTCCCCCTGGGGGCGGTGAGAAACTCTAGGGGGGCGATGAAGCAGAAATGGGCGGTTCGGGGGGAGATAGGAGACCCAGTTAATAATTACATTTCTTTTGTCTTCAGGAACGGATTTAGGGAGTGCGGGGCCCTAGGCCATCTTAGTTTTGAGGTCCCCAAGCATATGTGACCTATTTGGCTGTTTGTCTGAAAAGCGTGAAAGTATGCCCTTCCTATGTGTAGTGCCCGCCTCAAAAATCTATCTTTTGTTCTGGCGACTTTGGTTCTACATTACATCTAAATAGAAATTAAAGCCTTTCCTATTCTTTTGAAGGACAAATGACATTGCGATCTATTCTTGGAATTTATAGCTCTTTCGTGTAGTTCAGAAGTTCTCTTCATTAAATTTCCGTAATTTCTAGCGTTTTTTGTAGGTTTGTTTTTTGGCTGCATACATGTACATTCGGGACCGTCTTGCCGCTCTCGAAAATATCGACCAGCTGTCGATCTGACTACCTGTACGTAAACCACTTTTTTATAGTAATAGTAGCCACATATTTAATGATAGAAACAAGCACAATCGATTCAGTGGACACAGAGCTTATTTATGCCGCGTTGAAGTTGTCATTTTCCAAGCAATAAAAAATATAGTGTTTTAATCCTCTGTGCCAGGGCTTCTGAAACTTTTTTTCTCTGATCCTATTTTAAAAAACAACTGTTTATATGCGGCCCCGTTGATGGATAGGCTCGATCAGCTATGTTCAACCCGCGGGACGCATGCGGCCCAGTTTAGGTTTTCGGTGTAGTAAAAGTATCCTACATACTGACAACCAGTCTTCATTTTGATAATCTTGAATTTGACATTTTTGATACAGCTGGTCCTTAGCAGTGCCACTTTATCACGTCTGTCACCATTGCAGTTAGGATTCGAGCGCTTTCAGTGCATCAACTTAAGCCAAATTTAGTTTGTTAAGATGAAAGTAAGCCATTAAATGTGCGGCCCTCATTAATGTCATTCCATTTGCGGCCCTGGTTAATTTGGGTTGGACAAAGCTGGCCTAGATCTTAATGATACGTGTCAACGTCTCATTACAAATAACAGGATGCATTTTTGTCAATGGCGAAAGCCTACAAATGCACAGAACCCACGAAAGTAACTACACAGTAATAAAACTACCACGTAATGGAAACAGTAAGGCGAAAATTAATTAACAAAAAACAATTCAGTTTGTTAGACTACTAATGCGATGGATGCACTTGATAATTTTTACACAGATCAATCATTCCTAGATTGATACAAGACAACGCTGGACGAAGGACATTCTTAA
>JGI24021J15306_10011238_pt1 | contig 11124 bp, 8 predicted proteins | sample Ectturendosymbi1_FD_15306 | JGI IMG/M metagenome (IMG submission 15306)
GACTGAGGATGCGTAATTTTACGTGAAATCGATTTCCTATTAAAAATTTGGTGATCGATTCCTTGCTTACACCCATCGTGGAAAGTACATACTTGAATCACTGTAGTGATTAATCTTGGACTAAGAGGGTGTCACAAGCATGATGTTAGAAAACAGGAATGCTGTATTGCAGAGGACGTTTTCTGCAACAACAGTTAACAAACTTTTAATGCTTTTGGTATCGACTTCACTATCGGTAATTACCTCGTATTTTCCAGGCTTGTTGCAAACCACAAGCCAATCTGCTTTGGCTGATGGAACTAAAAAGGTTTTTCCAAGCCTTGGGGGGATTCCCTTGTTGAAGTAAATTCCATCAAGCGATATTTGCAGCACCGAACACCCTTCGGTCGGGGCAAGTGTGTCCTGATCCACTATTTGAAGTTCTAGTGCACTTCCTCCGTTTGCATTCACCATTCTTTAAAGATAGGTTTTTAATAGAAGCTGGAAATGTTTACAGTTTAAAAGAAATAAATACATATCTACTTCTAGAAGAAAGGGTTTTTGAGAGATCTGCTTTTGCCAGATTGCTTACTTGTTGACTACTCCGTTCTTTCTTCTGGTGGCAACAGTCATGTTACTGGTCATTTAATGATGTATAGTTTTTCATCTTAAATGCATTCACATACAGGTGGAAACGACGGCCACTGACAACCCTCAACTGCTTTTTTGTGAGTCCATGACAAACAGGATCGAGGAATTTCAAACTAACTATGCTGATGCTTATCTCGTCATTGATCCACCATCTCATATATTTTTGTATTGTGATTACAGTACTGATGGGTCAAAGAATACAGGATTATAAATGTGCTAACAAATGTTTCTTCTCAAAACCATTACGTTGTTTCCGCTTGGTATAACCGGTAAATCACTAATTTCCTTGTTTATTGTTCCAAATTACCTAACAAACCTTTGCAACTAACAGCTAGCATGCAATGACATTTAGTTATGCTTCGGCTCACCGAAACCGTTTTCTTTGGCCTGCCGGAAAAGATAGCACTGGCCACAATTGTCCGTTGGTTGTCATGTAATCAATATTATCTTCAAGCCAGTTTTCAAGAGTTTCACCAGTTGTTTCATTCACGATATATTGAGAATGTCTGAAAAAAATTTAAAGAAACTTTTTCATAAAATTACACTCTTCATTTTTAAACGATCTCGCAGACAACCCAAACACAAAAGGGGCAGCGTTATTTTATAAAAGCACCCATCTGACACTCAATTATTTTTAATGTCTATTTTGCAAAAAGAATGATAAGCATATTCGTCATCGTGAGTTATCCTTTACATATTCTGACACAAATTTAATCAAGCCACAAATTTAATCAAGATGTGTTGTGGATTTACTGATCAGTCATTGGATAAAAACACTTCGCACGTCATTTGAAGCCCAGGGAAAGGGTGCCTGATAGCAAATGTCCCTCTCAATCTTTCCAAAGCTGTTCTGCATCTTCAAACTTACGATTCCGCTGTTTTCCATACATCGAATGAGACATTATATAGTGAGCGTAGTCTCATGTCTTGTTTACCTTTGAGTTATTAAATATTTTGATAGACACTTTTATCATTACGCAACAAATGCCAGACCTTGATAATGTGTAACTCTTTTCTGTTTACAAATGTATCTGGAATTTCTGAACAGAAAATAGTTACGCCTTATCAAGGTCCGGTATTTGTTGCGTAATGATAAAAGTCAACGCGACTTTCCAGCAACTAAGGACTAAGGGAGTCCTTAGTTGTTGGTATTTTAAAGGAAAAGAATAGAAAATATTTGATTTATCACTTGGTCAAGGAAAAACAATCGTAACAATACTTTCCTTCTACAGAATTAAAAAACACTTCTTGCTGGAGCAGTTCGTTTCAGGCAGGTGGGCAACAAGCAAGGAAAAGGTCAACCAACTTTCCTCTAAAGTGATGATTTTTGAGACTATACATTTTCACTGACTTTTTGGTAAATTTTGGACGTTTTGCCTAATCCGTCCAGAGAAATGTTTTCGAGTATAAAAATTGACGATGTTTTCTGTGTGAAACTTTTCCATTGATATTTGCAGCAAGAAACAAAGTTCGCAGAAGTGTTACTTGAAAATGTTTAATAATTAATATTTATTCGGCAAAAATGCGCAGTATTTTCTGGTTAATAAAATTTTAATAACGCGAACCTCATTCGCACAAATCTTTAGTGTCAAACACAGTCATTATAGTAAACGGAAAATATATATTTTGCGAGCTTTCTTTGAAATCGAAAACAAAAAATAAAATTCTCTACGTTTTTTTGAAATGTTACGTCATCGACAATTTTTTTTACTAATACCCGCTGAGAATACTTTCTCGAAATGTTTAGTTTCAAGAAGTGGTAGAAAAGGAAAAAACCTGAATAGTTCATTGTCTTCGATGAGTCTTTGCGTAAGAGCGAAGCCTGTTATGAAGTTGTCATATGAAAGAACTGGCTGAAAGAGTAAGCGCACTTCATGCTTGCAAAACAAAGGGCACGATACTTCCATAAGGTGGTTTGGAATGTAGTTTCCGTCTGGTGGAGGGTGCTGTCCTGACTGGTGCTGGTGATCTGGGAAAGGAACTTCGTCTTCGACAACTATCATTCCAGCCATACCGCTATGAACCTGCACGTTAATGTAGGGTTAGAGCGGAATCGTGCAAACGCTGATTGCATTGAAACAGGACAAGGAACGGCCTGGATCTACCAAATATCAACTGATACCTGAAGTAGCGTTGATCCGTGTATATGTGGATGGTACCAATAGGTCCCTGCTGGATTTTCTGGGTCAATTTCAAAAGTGTATGTGAACATCTTTCCTGGGCCTACGTGGATGAAAACGTTGTCTCCTGGACTCTGCAAAAGGATGAAAATCACTTGTCAAAGGACAAAATATTTATTAAGACCATTAGATTGCCTCTCTTTTTCCGTAAATGCGACGATATTTAAGTATTTGTTAAGATATTTTATAAGTTGACTTACCTTGCTACTGATATGCAATCCGTGTGTATGCAAGTTCGTAGAGTTTGGGAAACGTAACTCATTAATAAGCTCATCCTTGTGTGGTTCCTCAAGCATGTTGATCTAGAGTTCATAAAACGACTACTTCAATCAAATGCAATTGCAAAAATAAAAGAGAAAACGTTTGAAATATTTTCAGACGTTGATTAGGAAATCAAAACTCCGTCGTTTTACTGTGATCTTACTTCCAACATGTTTATCCAGTTTGTTTTCGTGTACACCAATATTTGTCTTCAAACTTTCGTTTAAAACTCAAAATTTCCTCAGCTAAAACAATTAATTTGCAACAGGGGAATTCACAAGGTTTAATTTCATACCAGAAGACATTTCATGGATCATTTTTTTCTTCACCAGTTTTTCTAAACTGAACATACATATCCTTTACTTAGTTGTGGCGCTCACCAAATGAACTGTTACGGTATCTCCTTTCCTAACACGCCAAACAGGGCCTGGAATTTGTCCGTTCCATGTACGTCGATGCAATGTCAGCCACTCAATTTTGTAGTCAGCCATCTTAACAAAGAGTACTATTTCCAACTTTCCGTTGCTGCTGCATCGTTCAGGTAAATGCTTGAATGGTTCACCTCCTGCAGTTGTAAAAGGTAACGTAGTTTGATTTTCTGAATTCAGCAACGCAAACAATCAGGCCCCACGAAAGGGGTTGCAGCCGCTGCGCCGCACCAGGGCCAATAAAAATCTGGGGGGCCCATGTACCTCAAAGTTCAAAATTGAACCGGCCGTTATGCATACATTTTTTTATTGTAATAATTTTATTTATGCAGTCTTGTGCAAATTACTGATTAAAATTTTTGTTTCAGTCGTTATACAATGTGTCGCCATTTCTTTTGGTGTGTGTTTGAGAATATCTCAATTGCTGCTGTTTCATTGTTAGCCCAATGCACTACGTACGCCATGACATATACGATCAGTGGAAAAATGTTTTATGGCGTCACAGAGGACTTTAATAAGCTCAATAGCATTGTAGCAAGGGTCTCCAAACTTTTTTGTCGGAGGGTCACATAAGCTATTATACACAAAAGTTCGATGGTGCAGGACACCTTACATGAAAAGATTAGTTCGGGATGTTATATTCTACTAAATCGATACATTTTTCGGCAATACATTATTTTTTTATTACTGACAAAATGGCTTTGCAGGCCGGATTTGGCTCGCGGGCTCTAGTTTGGAGAACCCTGTGTTATATAATGAAGCCAGTTCTTTCTGTTGTGTGTAGTTGAGCGTCATGCATCTTAGAACGTCTGTGATTATCAATGGCAGATATCGCACCTAGGAAGGGGAGTTGCATCGTTACGCTTTCGAAACGCTGAGACTATACAGCCATTGCAAATTGCAAAAACCGTGCAAGGAAGACGAGTTTTGATTTACAGAAGGATTTGATGCATGCTTGGATCTCACATAAGCTCAAGCACAGTGCGACGCCACCTACTGAAGTCTGACAGAAAGATCCCTAAAAACAGCCCTTACTCAAAAAATGAAGAAAAGATTAGAATGGGCAAAAAACATAAATCTTGGACTGTAGAAGACTGGAAAAAGTGATGTTTTTAGATGAAAGTCATTGTTTCGTTCAAGGGAAGCGTAGCAGATTTTTCAGGATCAGGAAATGCGAGCTGTTAAGTAGCTAGTATTCTTCACTAGACCCGAAAAAGTCACGCAAGGGGACCCTGTTTTAATAATGAAGTCAGTCTCTTTAATAAGTTTAAAATTGTTTGTGTGTTTTCAGTAGACGGTAACCTTCGTGAAACAAGGTATCAGTGATTCTTAACCTGTGGATAATTACCCGGAAAATGTAATTTGATCTTTTTTGAGGGGCAATAAAGATTGTCGTATTTTTGGATACGTTGAATTAAAATATTTTCAAATTTGCAAAAAGTAGAGTTTCGTGTGTCATCTCGTTTCACATAAAAACCATTCCTTCTGTGATGTCATAGAACCGGAGTCTTTTGTGTATCGTAGTCTAGTGCAGGTGTGGGCAAATAGCGGCCCGCGGACCAAATATGGCCCTCGGAAGCATTCAAGAAAAGTCTGAAATCTCCTCCAACTTGTCACAGTAAATGTTAGTGCTGAGGCTAGCTCAACTGAGACTTTCTTCTATTTCCCTAAGAAGGTACGGCCCGTCTGTGAACGCGGGATTCTCAAAGTGGCTTCTAACCGAGCCAAATGAATTGCCCACCACTGGTCTAGTGACTAGTAGTCGCTAGCAGTGTAAGCTAAAAGCTATGAGACGCCTTCAAAGAACGTAGCTAGAAAGAAGCTTTTCTAAAATTTGGTTTTACAGGTGCTGATGATTAGTTTTGGCAACTTGAGAGAAAAAAGCAGTATCAGCTTTCCATCATTCATTCATTTTCATGCCCGTGGCGTAACTTACATGGGGGCAGCAGAGCCGGATTAAAGGGAAGCGAGGCCCTGGGCAATTTTCACTGGAGGGCTCCTATGATGTAATTCATTACGTCATCGTTTGTAAAATTTATGTTTTCGCCGAATCGCAACGTTCTCATTTGCTTTTCTGGTAGTCGAGAATATGTTTACCGTATTTACTCGATTATCAGTTGCTCTTGATTGCAAACCGCACGAAATGGTGTTAAAAAATTAATGTAAGCTAACTTCGATCGTAGCCCTCACTTGAACATACTGTAGGTTACCTATGCCTCTGAGATACATTCGCGACATTCGCATACTAATGCGTTTCCCGTTTAATTGGCAACCCTGGTGCTGGTGCACAGGGGTGTCACGAGTGTGGGCAAAGGGGGCACAATTCCCCGGGCGCCGAATCACTATGGGGTTGTCGAATTACTGCAGGAGGCGTCAAATGCGCAGAAAAGTCCCAACAATGTCACAAAAGCTTTCTTCAATACAGTATATTTGCTTCCGACAGGTCTCAAGTTCAAACATGTGGGCGCGAAACTTGCTTCTTGCAGCGGGCGCCATCAAGCCTCGTTACACCCCTGCTGCTGCTGGTGCAGTATCAATGATGCTTACACCACTACCACTGCCTTTTGCTCATCATAACCATCCCTTCTGTGACGGATGTGCACATGATGCTGAAAAGAATCGAGTGCGAAATAAGAGTTTGCTCGACAAAACCTGGCCAAGAAGAGATTGAGCGTCGCCTATACCTTTCGAAAAAGTAAAGAAATAAAAATGTAAGCCGCCCTTGATTATAAGCCGCAGGAAATGATTAAAAAAAACTTCACAAGCCGCGGCACAAAATCGAATAAATACGGTATGACTCAACTGCACATAGCTGCGAGAAGAGTTTATAATATTAACACTAGAGTGTATTCTTACTAAAAAAAAATATTTCCACAAGCTTGAGAGTGACTCGGTAAGAAATAACATTCACCCGGACAATAAGCACAAACCAGAGATTGCAAACAAAAACGCCAGAAAAATAACATCCATGTCAATATGGCCAGTCAGGCTGAGTGTGAATGGTGCTTCGAAACTTATGTCGTGATGTTCACCTACATTTTCAGGTGCCCTGGTTAACACCACTGCTTTAACGCTGCTGCTTGAAAGTTTTGCTAGAAAAAAAAACGTTTCAATCGCGGCGTTTTAGCTAACACTGCCGATTCTTGCACTTTGTCTCTTTAAAAATTTTGCGCCTTTTAGTTGTTGATGGTATTACATATTTTGGCATCGCGCTAGCTAAACACTACAAGCTCGTTCGTTCTACAAATCGACTGATCAAAACCCTTTCTGACGAACCCCGCAATAACATGTGGTGTAAATTGCTTGATTAGCTTCATATGTTTATGATGTAACACAAGGATATAGTAGCCATCGGAAGAAAAGTGTATGTCCACCCACCATAAGTTACCCTTTATGACGAACCAAAGGTCGCAGTTCGGCTGCGGCTACCTCCAGACGGTACTAGAAGTGGGTCCACGACTTTTCGGTCTGGCAATTTGGTCTGGCGACATTTCGGTCAAACTATGAAATCTTACATGTTCACATTTTAACGCAAACATACTTAAATCAACGAAAGGTTTTATTTAAAAAAAAACTACAAACATGATCCAAGATCCAACAGTTAATCAGCATCAACATATGATTTTCATTACCACCAGCAAGCAAATTAAATCATTATCGACATTTTGCAATTCAATACAAATTCTTCAAAGTCATAATTACAACTCAGATTGAATCGCAACCACGACTCCTCAAAGGGAGTTGGTATAACACCAGCTAGAGTGACATTTCGCATACCGATAATCATTTAAATAAACGAATGTAATAAGTTGTTTATGTACAGAAATGTCGTGACCGAAATGTACCCAGACCGAAACGGCCAGACCGAAACGGCCAGGCCGAATCGGCCAGACCGAAAAGTTCTGTTCCGACTAGAAGTTACGGGATCATTGATACTAAACAGCAACCACAGCAAGGCTAGCTTTAGCATGCAAATAGTATCGCCTTATTTTCGCGACATTTGTGCAGTAGGCGTCATGCACGAGTAGATAATTGATCATACCTATGCCAAAAAACGATAATCAGGAAAAAGTTACAAGCAATATTCAAATATATTTGCATTGAACAAAACCGAAAATATTTATATTCAGTAGTGATTAATCCAAATGTATTTGGTATCTAAATATTCGAAGAACTATGATTTTTTGAAAAAACTATGAAAAAATTACAGGCCCAACGCTTGGAGACAGGCTTGCGTAGCCGCGCTTGAAATGCGACAATGACATCGAGGAAGGTGAAGAGCTCTTATGGTTCTGGTCATAACTACAGGAATGAATGGGAGATGAATTTCGTATGGGTGCAGAAAGCTGCCGATGGATCAGTATGCAAACTATAGCACTAGTGTACCCAAACTGTGCAATTTCACAAACCCTGAAAAGTCAGAGAAGCATCAGTAATGAGCTCAAGTACAACACCAATCCTTCACTATTCGAATCCATAGAATTCGATTATCCATTTATGCATCCCTAAACATAATTCGATTTTTGTCGTTTGTAACACAAGACTCATCACTTTTTACATGTGCAAAGTGTGACTCAGCATCCGTAATTAGTGTAGAAATGTGAAAGCTTGATCGTGTAGTTCGAAACCGAATTGTTGAAGACGTTGCTTTTTATTAAACTTGTTTTATACTACTTGTTTCTGCGTAAACATACTTTCGTTTAGAGATGACATAAATAAAAGACGTTTTTGAGATTTTATGTTGAAATTATTCAAACCGGCGGTTTGAACAGGCAATTATGACGATCATACTCCAACCGAGGGGACTCCGCACCAGCGGGACAAACGCCAGTATGAAGAAGATTCTAACCGGAGGTCGGACTAAAAATATTTCACTGTCACAATTTGGCCCATTGTGCTGAAGATTGGTTTTACATTACATCTGCCATTCTTGGTTTTTGCAAACAGATGTTCTCCTTTGGTTTAGGAATTGTTCAGCTTACAATTGGCTTGAAAAACATTTCATGAAAAACGCATGCTCTATATCATATGGCTTCCATGGGACACATGTTACATTATTCAAAAAAAATTCACCGACTGAGTTACAACTAAAACCTATTTTTTTCTGCGGAAAGTTTCCAAAAACGTATTTTATAAACGCTTTATTAAAACTCAATAAACTATTTATACAAACTCACCAATAAACTCGCATGGATTAGTGTGGCTGCAATTTTTAGCAGAAGCAACGGCCACAATCATTAATAAAACTGTTACAAACATTTTAGAACTGTGCTTTACAACCTCAAAAAACAAAAGCAAAACTTATAGACATCTGGCTTTGAATGTTGAAAACAAAAGGCATTTTTTTCGTAAAATCTACATGCCTTCCTGTGATTTCCGACATAAGTTGAAGAAAGCTTTCTGGAGCTTTTTATACGGAAGTTACAACAACTTAAAGCAAATCAAATCAGTTAAAGCGCATGTTGCATCTTTTCAATAAAAACTTTAATCCCTGCTGAAAAGCTACTCAAGGTAAGCCAAATTTAAAACCGTCTTTAGAATGACGGGCATACAGAATTTCTGAATCCGCATCATTGGTGGAACTCACATTGAATGCGGAAACAAGTTTTTTAGTCAAGGCCAGCTTTCAGAGCAGTGTTTTATAGACACGGTCAGACATCGATTAATGATTTGCAAAATCTTGCGTCCAATGTCGTCAGGAAAATTGCTACTGATTGAACTCGTAAATGGTCTACAACAGAGCAGGTGCATCGGTCCATAGAGCAGGTGCATCGGTCTTCAAAGCAGGTGCAGTGGTCTACAAAGCAGGTGCATCGGTCTACAAAGCAGGTGCAATGGTCTACAAAGCAGGTGCAATGGTCTACAAAGCAGGTGCAATGGTCTAATAAAGCAGGTGCAATGGTCTAATAAAGCAGGTGCAATGGTCCACAAAGCAGGTGCAGGTACATCATCGTTTGATCAAACGTTTGCTCGTACTATGTTTTGCCTGCAGTGTGGCAAACTAAACTTTTAAGAGCAAATATGAAGTGGACGTTGTTGTTGATCGCCTTATGAGAGTCTACGGCAGTGATAGACGCTTTGATTCTTGTCCAATGCAAGATTATACTGTAGTTTTGACAGCTGAGACTTAGCATTCCCTCTATAAAATATATTTGACTCTACAAGAAACAAATAAATGAAAATTGCGCGTCAAAATTTTTTAGTGTTTTTTCTACTTGAGCCATCTCCGAGCGTGGAAGAAATTTTGCACGGCACTATTTAAGTAAACTAAAAAAGGCTTTGATTCAAAGCAAGAAACCAAAGAAAAACTTATTGGCACGATAATGGGAAAAACTCTTCNTATATATATTTTAAGGCTTCTGTTGATCAGATTTAGCATAAACAAGAGCTTCCGTTTTACCGGGAGTATTTACTAATTTCGTTCTAAACAGTCATTGCAAAAGAACTGCAGTTTGAACCATACTTTACTTCGCTATACTTGTTTGGTGTTACCTTGTTACAGCACACTCTTTCAAGCAAATGCAACAGTGGTGCTGCAAACCATCATCACTAGGAAAAATATTTGTGGAAATGTTTTGCCTCAATCGAAACAACGCATATTACACAACTGGCGACATCGCCAATCTCAGAACACTATTAATTGCACAAAAATTTCCTTGGAACCGGCGCTCGCAGCCACGAAACAGGGTTGTGCTGAATATCATTTTAGGACTTTTTTACAGAGACTAAGATAATGTTAGTGTTTTCGTAGGCAAGTTTAACCACAGATTAATGATTTTCAAAACACTGTATCCAGCTTCAGTGGTAACGTTTCTCCTTGGTTGAAAGCGCAAACAGTCTACGTAGGTGCATTAACGTCTGGTAATGCTTTTGCTTGTGTTATATTTACAAGTGCAGTAAATCTTTTAAGAGCAAATATTAAGTGGAACTGATTGTTGATCACCTGATTGGAAGCCACTAACAAACGCTTTGATTTTTGCCCCAAGCAAGGTTATAGTCGTGACAGCTGGGGCTTAGCATTCCATCTACAAACCTTCCTAGAAAAGGAAGAAATTTGTACATCTTATTTCCATTTAGTGATTTTTTCTCCTTACACGATCTCCGGCCATCAAAGGCATAATTTGCACGGAGATCTTAAAATGAATCAAAAAAGGTTTTTGATTCAAAGGACGGTAAGGTTGCAAATGACCCGAGATAATTTCATTAGCACAGTAACGGAAAAAGCAACTAAAACCCGAAAAAACACACTTTCTGCAAGTGCGTAAAAATTAGAGTTGACAGGTAGGTCTTTTTAGGCCAAATTTCAAAAATATGGCCTGATGGTTTCGTGTTGGTTGGCCTAAAAAATTTTACTTGGCCTTTTGACCTTTTTTGTCTTCATCTCAAGTTAGCTGGTCTTAAAAAATTCGTTTGGCCTTTTGACTATTTTGGCCTTTGCACGCTGAGAAAGTTTCCCCTGATGAAAAATATTACTGGGCTCCATTTTGTTTGGCAGCACATTCGCAAACTTTTTGTAAAAGCTATATTAGACCGACGCCCGGGTTCCGATGTCAGTAAGATTTTGAGGGATGCTAGATTCGAAATAATTTTTTGCGTAATCACTGGAAACGTGTGCAATATGTTGT
>JGI24021J15306_10011240_pt1 | contig 11124 bp, 8 predicted proteins | sample Ectturendosymbi1_FD_15306 | JGI IMG/M metagenome (IMG submission 15306)
ATTAGAGCCGGCACTGCCAGAGGAGGAAATTCAGAAACACGTGCGTTCGACGCAATATCAATTTCGAGTGTTCAAAAACGTGGATTGTTTCATGTCACTGCTCAGGTGCAATTTAGACAAGGCAGGGACGTTGCTGTTTCGTAATAGTACTATGCAACGTTAGAAGGGAAATGTAGGCTGTTGCCTGTTCCAAAAAAGCCGCATTACAGACCTGCAGTGGCGTTTGATATTTTATCGGCTTTAATGCTGAGTACCTGCGGTGGGGTCTGTCATGACAGCCAAACAGACCCCCTAGATGCGCCCCTGCACCGAGCCGATACCTTTCTTTTATTAGCTGACTTGTTGACTTTGAATCATGACGTGCTTGTTACCACGCGTAAAAATACAATCAGTTGATTGACTGATTTAAGTGGTGAGATAACAGATTGAAGAAAAGATTGCTTAGGGTCCATTAGAGGGCATAAGATTTATATAATTACCAAAGTAGGACAGCGTTGGTATTACTTCACCTGAAACAGAACTTTCTTGTGACGTAAACCGAAATGGTGGAAGCTCTAATAATTCTTTTCATCTGATTGACATTATTCCAAGGGTGGCAGACCCTGCAGAAGATTGAAATATGTTGTTCAGTTGTTTTTAAGGCTTTACACAATGCTCTCGTCTTTGAAACGGTGGATGCTAGTTAAACGTAAACGTTTGAGTACTGTGTATTGAGAGATTGAGAGTTGCGTCTTGGTTGTTAAAAAGTACTTTAGCGTTTTTTATTATTTATTTCATGAACTTCAAGAATCTGTGCATAATTGCGTGCATTTCGTTTGTAGGTTCACTCCCTCCTTTGTCCGTCATATCGCATTGCTGTGTTATTTTACACCGCTTCCAGTTGTGATATTACTCGTTTACCAAACTAATTGCTTGTACTGGAGATATTTAGAAATGGTTTAAAAGTCTAATAGTGTTTGATATTGGAAGCTTAAAATTAACCACATGTCGAATTTTAGATTTTGCTCTCGAAAGGGAAACGATTTTTTTAAATAGACTTCCATGTCATTGACGCGTTTATATTTGCCTAAACACGCATATTTCTAGATGGATATTACCAACTCTAGTTTTTCGATAATTTTTTGCGTGTTTGTGCGTTGTATTTTATTGCTGATCCTCAGTTCCTTATTTGATGTCAATTGCATTTTGTGCTTTAGTGCTGCCTAGTTTTTATATTTGAATATTATTCATTCATTTTGTTTTTCTCTTTTTGTTCTTCTTCGGAAATAACATCATAGTTATGGAAATAAGGCCAGTGATATTTTTAGGCCCGACCTGCCCTTATTAGCATTGCAAACATGTCATTGTTTTAATGCAAAATTTTGTTTCCTGCACAATTGCGTAGTAAATATACATACGACAACAGAATAGCAAAACGCAGAAAAAACGAATCAAGCAAAAAGAGCAACTCATGAGCAAAACCTAAGATGCCGAAATGCAAGACGTGCACTTTATGAAGCACGCTTCAAATCAGAAAAAAAGCGTTGTTAGGTCGTGCATATGTTGAGAATCATGAACGATATTCGTTACCAGTAGCCATTTTTCAGCCTGTAGCATACCTGTTATCAGCCGTTGACGTATATACGAGTAGGCGTTACGTGAAGGAACAAACGGCACGAATCCTGCTGATTCACTGCAATAAATAATTACTTCTCGTCTTTACGTTATTTCCTGCTCAGTTTTACATTTCATTTTGTTGCAACGTACGAGGACGCTCTTGCTTAGACATCGCTTTACTGGCGATTGTCTGATAATAACATTTTGCAAAGCGTCAGTATTGTGCCATTTACTTCAATAACTTAGGCAGTTATTGTTATTACGAGCTGCAGTAATCAAGGTATCTCGTAAAAACTGTTCTTAATTATTTTTAATGGCTGTTTTTATTTTGAAACGTTTGTTAATTTGCAGCAGTAAGTTGTATAAAAATATCTTAACCTGGGGCAACAACTTTCCTGTTAAAATTGTACCGGCTTGTGGCTGGACGTTTTGAAGCAAGAGCCGCTACTACGTTCGTGAAAAGATATTTGTTGTTTCAGGTCTTCTTATTATTGCGATCCGGCGGAAGAGCTCCTCCATTATACGCGCAGCCACAGGAATTCGTTCGCTTTCAATTGACCTGAGCGAAAGACGGCAGTCAAAGTCAGTGCATTCTTGATGTCGTGTCACGCGGAGCGGTGAACCAAGTGTTTGCTGGTCAGGGTGGCTCTCGCGTCGTCATTATCTCGTATGCTGGAGGGAACAATCGGTGTAAAGTGGGAGATAACATTTCTCGTTTTTGGGACGACGGGCTTCCGGGGTATGCAAGACATGGGTGGCGGAACCTTTTCCAAAGTGGGGGGCACAAGTGCACGTCACGAAAACTATATAAAATGTATGTGGTTTGAATCGGCAATTGTGACGTCACAAGCATTGAAATATGACGTCATTATCTATACACCATATGAAGGTTTAAATTCCACTAAAACAGACAAAATTACACTACTTTCAAAACGTATCGGTGAACCACCTGAAATTCAAATAGGCTGTTACAGGGACGAGCCAGGTCAACAGCGTCACTCGAGCTCATCATACCATTTATTCTGACTGAATAAAACCGTTCGACGTTTCCGTCACTGAAATTTCCATTTGCTTTCATTCTGACTGGCATTATTGTTGTTCTGTGACGTTAGTTACGTAACAATAAATGAGAAGTTCTCATGATAACTTTTCCATTGTTGAGCAACGTAGCGTATGTCACAGAGCAATGATAACGCCAGTCAGTCCTCTGCTTGCTATGCTCATTCATATTAGCACGAGTTGCTGGACAATTTGTAGTTTGTTTGAAATTATTCTCGAAATGGGAACTGTCCGTTGGATTGCACTTCCAATCCAATGATCTATACAAATTCATTGCTTCAAAAAGCATTCACTCCGGTATGAATTATGTTTTAAAATATACTTCATTGCATAGGGTAGCTCGGATTCTGATGGCTGAGCACAAGTAAAGAGCAAGCGAACGAAGTCGAGAGAACGCCTACTACGAACGATATTGTTTTATTCAGGTCACCTGCAAGGCTACAAAATGAACGCGAAAGACCAGAAATGGAACTAAAATGTATGAACAGTGACACGGTCCAAAGAAACGAGTTCGAGTTAACAACTTAGTGAAGTGGGACCGTGGGTAGTGGGACCGTGAGCGGTGACACAAATATACAAAGCAAGCAAGCTTGCGTTCTCCGATATAAATCGTAATCGAAGCCTCGGGTTAAGTCCGAGGAGCCCGTGTGGCGGAATCGCCACTGGGCTGTTAAAAACACCAAGAACACAGCTTAACAAACAGGCAAAAATGACACAGCATTGATACCTGTCTAACACATTCAAAATCACAAGTTTTCCACATCTAGAACACAGAGGTAACATGACTGAATACTCATTCTACAACTGCATGAGATACCGGTGGACGGTGTCAAGCGAAATATCTGACCTCTGCGAAATTACTGACCTATTATTTTTTGTCAGCTATTTTACTTGTCAGAAAAAAAGAGCAAAGTTTGGCGATTACTTTTTGGATGTGTTGTATAAATCAAAACTTTTTGTTTAGATTTCAGATACCCACAACAAGCTACAGTACGGAAATAACTATAACCACTGAAAAATATTGGACTTAGTCTTAGACCTCAATCGGTTTTCTTTTCTAACCATAACATAAACCATAACCCGACACACTTAACTGAACACTCAACCCTGAGCCGTAATCATCAGTTTTCTCAGCGTATTTTATATGTAGAAGAATATCACTCTGCGCATGCGCACATGGCGTGAAGTAAGAAATTTAGCTTGACACCGGAATGCAAAGACAAGATAAAGCATATGCAGCAACTAGCAAGGTGTCTGCTGTAAGGATGCCAGTTGTGTTGCCAATGTAGAAATACTGTAAATATAGCAGTTTAGTGTTGCTAATGCGAAAACAAAAACACAATTGAAATTGATCTCCCAAATATTTCATTTTGCGTGTAAGATTCAGCAAAATTTCACTTTTTAGAATGGTGTTAAACGCTTGAAAGTACACCAAGTTTTTGATGGTGTGGCACGAAATTTTTCGACCCACAAGCATGGGTATGGGAAGAGGGGCAAGAATTTGAACATTTCAGCAAAAAAGGCAATGTTCTTAGTTTCGAGTGCGGTGAAAACCAAATTTCACCACTTTTGGCCCCCCATAGAAAAAGGTTTGGAAAAATCCACTAGTGCCCCCCCTGGAAAAAATCCTTCCGACGCCCATGCACACAAGCATGTCAAGTTACACCACTTTTGTAAAAAATGTGTTGTATTACACCATCTGGCAACACTGTTCAACAACACCAATGCGGTATAAAGCAAGCCATAGCAGGGTGACAGACTGTGCACGGTGTATTTTGCCAAAAATTACGAAATTCTGCCAAATTACACATAATATTGACAAAATTCTGCAACATTTTTTCATTATACGATTTACTTAAACAATGGACCCACTACTAATTGTGTTACTTAAACTTATTTAGGCAAAATTCGCAACTAAAAGGTGGGGGGCCAGGTCCCCCCAGAAATAAAAGTGGGGGGCCTAGGCCCATGCGGCCCTCCGGTTCCGCCACCTATGATGCAAGAGGAGGGACACTATGTAGCGTATGTACTAAAAGATGTAGAGGTATAACCGTTCTCAAAAAATACGCGTCAGAAAGCTTTTTTTCATTAGATTTGGTCTTGCGTACCGGAAGCAGCGCTTTGCGCAAAGCCTGACCTGAAATTCTCGGCATTGTTCCGTTTTTATCGTAACATCATGTTCTGAACATAACGCTTCTCTGTGCAGAAAGTGCAAAGAGCAACACTAGTGTGCAACGAGACACATGTTCGTTCCATAAGCAAGAACGCGGCTTCATGCATTGTTTTGCACATTGTGTGCCTTTTGTCAGGGTTGCTGTTAAAAGCTCAAACGAATTCTGCGAACAAAGCACAGCTATCAGGGTTGATTCTGAAAAACGCCTTATTCCCAACAACTGTAATGCCCTAGAATATAACCAACTCGCCCAAAAGAAAGCTGCAAGTTGCCAGATCATTTCGCGAGCTGGTTGTACCACTCCAGAATTCAGATTAGTGGGTGAGATAATATCAACAATTTTGAAAATTTTATTATTTGGTGCCTCAGTGTAGTATAGTTGTAACTCGTTTTTATTTTCAGAACTTACGAATTTCTCAGCTGTGGTTTAGAACATAGTCAATTTGACAAAAGTTTGGGCATCTTGTAAAGACAAGAAAAAGTAATTTCGTTCGCAAAGCTTCACCCGCTTTTAAATCAATCATGGAAACAATTTCTGCCAATATTCGTTTTTACCCAGAATATTATCCAAAATATAATGTCATCTGTTCCGGGTTTTCACCATTGAGAGTCGCTTTCTTTATTTTGAGCAAAATTTTGTGGTAAAATGTAAAAAAGTATTAGAAAAGAAACTAAAAGTATTAGCCTGTTGCATATACCTTTTTTACATGTAATTCTATTATATTTTGTGAAAAGCGTAAAGCTTCATTTTTTCAGTCATAAATACCTCAAAGTTATATCAATGACATTGCGTACTTATGAGGATTTTACGTGAGTTAACATGTGGAACCTGATCAAAACATACAACAAACGCCATTTTACAAAATTAGCAAATTTTGACAACATTTTCTGTGATAGCGTTGAGGGATTCTTGTAAAAAATTTGTTTTGAAGAGTCATATTTACCAACTGATACGTTTCCCCATATTTTTAACATTTTCTTAAAATCTTGTTGGAAAATTTGTCAAGTAAGTTTGAGTAAAAGTTGCTTAATTATTTGTTCTCTGTTTCTGCCTTGTTCGTTAATGCACATAACATAATAAAGCAAAAGTAAGAGCGCTAATTGTTGGACGTCTTTTTGTCTTTTGAGCAAGAAAGGTTTTGACGTGTATGTGAAACACCAAAAAACAGATGAACAGAAAAATGCATTTGATACTACAAAAAGTCTTATTTTGTGCATGTCTTCATTTTTTCCCGTTGCGCAACACGTTTTTGTGGTGGTGAAAGATTGCATAATGGCCGTTGGCCAGTGTTTTTAGTGTGTTTTTCATTTTTAGTTTTTCCTGAAGGTGTGTTCCCCCTTAAGTCCCGCGTGTGCCACTTTTTTGCAAAATGTTCTGCCACTTTGCAATTCCATAACTCGCCAACCGGTTGAGCTAGAGAGCTGTTCAAATAATCTGCGGATTCGGGAAGTCTTCTAGTTTGGATTTGAAAAAAGTTTTTTAATCTTGGGTTTGGGTTTTTGTGGGTGAAGTCATAATGGGGCAGGTTTTCGCGCATTTTTGGCTGAGGTTACCTGGCCCTGGGCGCCAATCCAGCGAGTCTTTTTTTTGGCGCAAATTTGTTTTGGAAACTAGGCTATAATCCCAGTGTTTATAGCCCTTGATTGGTTTCTAGCATATCTGCAGCCAAAATTATGGCTCAATAAAACAAAAATAGGGTAAAATTGACGTCCTTTAAAAGGTAACCTTGGCCATTTTGGCTAAAGGCCATAATCCGCCGGCCGACTGGGCTAGAGAGTTGTTCAAACCCTCTAAAGATGGGGAAAGTTTTGTAGTTTAGAATAAAAAAAATTTGAAGTTTTGGACTTCGTTTTTTTTGTCGATGATATCATAATGGGAGTATGTTTATGCATATTTGGATGACGTCATCGGGCCTTGGACGCCAACACCAAGAACCATTTTTGACACGAGTATTTATTGGAAACTAGGCTATCATACGAGTCTTTAGAGGGTTAGATTGACTTTCTAGCGTTTCTGGTTCCAAAATTATGGCCAAAAAACGCAAATTTATCGATTATTCCCTAGGGGATCAGTGGTGATTTTCCTAATTAATTTAAGTTTTTTGGCCATAATTTTGGAACCAGAAACGCTAGAAAGTTGATCAACGGCTCTAAAGACTTGTTTTATAGCATACTATTCAATAAAACTTTGAGCCACGAAATCGGCTAATTGAATCAGCCGATGACGTCATCCAAAAACACGCAAAACCTGCACTAAATATGAGGTCATCGACCAAAAACCCGAAATCCAAAACTTAAGAAATGTTTTTATAATTCTAAACTGCACGACTTCCCGGGACTTTTAGGGTTTGAACAGCTCTCTAACTCAATTTGCTGCTGAGTTTGGCTGACTAAAATTTGCCCTGTTAGGGAAAATCATACCTTTCGTGTAACGTCTTTATTCTTATCAATATTTGGGATATTGAACCATAATTTTGGATCAAGAAACGCTAGAAAGCTGACCAAACCCTCTAAAGACTCGGATTATAGCCTAGTTTCCACAAAATGTGAGCCAAAAATATAGCTCGTTAGGTTGACGCCCAGGGCCAGGTAAACTCGGCCAAAATGTCAAAAACCTATCCCCGTTATGACGTCACCCACAAAAACCCCAAATCCAAATCAAGATTTTTTTTTTTAATCTAAACTACAAGGCTTCCCAAATCCGTAGAGGCTTTGAACAGCTCACTAGCCCAATCGGCTGGCGAGTTAGGGTGTTGCAAAGTTCAGCCAAAAAAGTGGCGCACGCGGGACTTAAACCTCTTCTGTAGAAATGATTTTTCTCCTTTTCTCGTGTACTGCTTTGAACCCGTGGAATATGTGTCTTGAGTCATGAGATAAACAAAAATTAAATAACAAAAGCTTCCAACAAACTAGGGCAGGGTCTCCAAATTACGGTCCGCAGGCCAATCCGGCCCGCGAAGCTATTTCTTCAAAGCCAAAAGATATTTCGTCAATAACGAAAAAATAATTATATTTTTGAAAATTTTGTTGATTTCGTAGAATGCAACGTATCCCCAAACAGTAACATTACTTAAGACGTCCGGCCCTCGAACTGTTGTGTAATATCTTATGTGGTCCTCTGACAAAAAACTTTGGAGGCCCCTGAACTAGGGCACTACGTAAATTGCGAATCCCTTTATTTTGTAGAAAAATATAAATGAAATTCATTTTGAGTGAAATAAAGTCGTTTTCTCACTGATTAAATGTTAATATTACTTTGCATGCAGGGTGAAAGCCCGACTAAAGCATTCGCTTGCTTTGGTTGGCGGTCTTTGGTTCGTGCCGATCTTGTACGTCGCAATGACAATGGCGATTGGATGGAATTGCAGGCAAAAATGCTTGTGCTTAAGCGAGTGTTTCCCGAAGAACTTGGGTCTGAAAAAGGATCACCGATGCTCACGTTTCCTGCCTCCCATGACCAATTTGTGGCTCATCGTGATTGTCATCTCATGGACTGTCTGCTTCATCGCTACAATAATCTCTTTATACAGGTTGCAATTTGTTCAGGTTTTTTCGTGCGTTGTCATGACGTTAGATGCTACAAGTACAGTAGAACAAAAGTTTTGGAACCCAAAGTTCATTAGGCTCCTCGCTGGCACAAACAATAAACATGGAACTGCGAATAACCGAAGTTTTCTGAGTGGCACAAAAGTTTTGCAATTGAAACAAACAGTTTAGCAAAAAATTTAGAAAAGCGACAAACTTTGTTTTATATTTACGCAATTCAAACGGTGGTCCTCTTTAAACCTTTAATTTTCCTCTATCTGCGCAGTACCCGAGCCTGCTGTACTTCCACAGTGCAGCATTCAGATCTGTATGATAACATTTTAGTGTAAGAGCTTACAGAATTAGAACAGACAATTTTTGGAGCTTCTGTTTCGGGTGCTAGCCTTTTTTCCTCGCTGGGTGCAACTTGCACTCACAAGGTTTTCAAAGTCCGCTTGAAAGCCTTTTGCTTATCCAGACATCTAGCGAGTTTCGTACATCTACAGTCACGGGTGGCGGAACCTTTTAAAAAGTGGGGGGGTCACAAGCGCACGCCAAAAAGCTATAGAAAAATTTTGTGGTTTGAATTGGCAACTGGGACGTCACAATCATTGAAATACGACGTCATTACCTATACACCATATGAAGGTCTAAATTGCACTATTTTAGACAAAATTACACTACTTTGAAAGCGTATCGGTGAACCACCTGAAATTCAAAATCCTCTTACAGGGGTGACTCCAGGTCAACAGCGTCACTCGGGCTCATCATACGATTTATTCTGACTTAATGAAACCGTTCAATGCTTGCGTCACCGAAATTTCCATTTGCTTTCATTCTTGCTGGCATTATTGTTGTTCTGTGACGTTAGTTACGTAACAATAAATGAGAAGTTCTCATGAAAACTTCTCCATTATTGAGTAACGTACGTTACAGAGTAATGATAACGCCAGTTAATCGTCTACTTGCTATGCTCATTCATATTTGCCCGAGTTGCTGGACAATTTGTAGTTCGTTTGAAAGTATTCTCGAAATGGGAACTGTCCATTGGATTGGACTCAAATTTAATGTTCTATACCAGGGGTGGCCAAACTTGCTCTTTGTATGAGCAGCATATCGTAAAACCCAAGTTACAAAGAGCCGCAACATAAAAATCTACAAACACGAATTTATTTGCAGTCTACATTTCTGTGACATAATCCTTTTTGCAACGACTTTCAAAAGCAATACTGTACAGCACGCCAGCTACCACAGTACCATTTTACAATATTTCTACACTTTGCAATAGAAATAAAAAATAAAAAAACAAATATATAATTTTTCGGAAAGCTCAAAAAGCCCCATGCAAAAGTTCGAAGAGCCACATACGTCTCACGAGCCGCAGTTTGGCCAATCCTGTTCTATACAAATCCATTGCTTCAAAAAGCATTCAGTCCGGTAGGAATTATGTTTTAAAAAATACTTAATTGCATAGGACAGCTCGCTGGCTCTAATGGGTGAGACCGAGTAAAGCGCGAACGAACGAAGTCGTGAGAACGCCTACCACGAACGATATTGTTTCATTTAGGCAGGTTTTTTTTAAGGTGTTTTAGGGAACCGATTCGGGTCCCTAGAATTTCAAATCGGGTCCCTGAAATCAGAGAAAATTATCATCGGGTCCCTAAAATCAGAAAAATCGGGTCCCTAGAATCAGAGAAATCGGGTCCCTACAGATCCAAACCGGGTTCCTAACATTTTTGTTAAAAAAAACTGATTTAGGTCACCTGCAACATCAACGCGAAAAGCTAGATATGGAACGAAAATGTATTAACAGTGACAAGGCCCAAAAGAAAGAGCCCAAGTTAAAAACTTGGTAAAGTGGGACTGTGGGTGATGGCACACGGCACCCTACAAAGAAAGTAAGCTCGCGTTCTCCGATATAAATCGTAATCAAAGACTCGGTCACTGAATACCCGATGAAAAAATGACTGAATACTCATTGTACAACCGCATTACATAAAATGAATGCAAAGGCAAGACAAAGCATATGTAGCTACTAGCAAGTTGTCTTCTGAAAGAACGCCAATTGTGTTGCCAATGCAGAAATAAATATAGCTGTTTAGTGTTGCCAATGCAAAAGCAAAAACACAATTGAAATCAATCTGCCAAATATTTCATTTGCATACAAGGTTCAGCAAAAGTTCGCTATTTGGAATGGTGTTAAAACGGTTGAAATCACTCCAATTTTTAATGGTGTGGCACGAACGTTTTCCTCCACACTAGCAGGGGTGTCACAAGGGGGCAGGAATTTGAAAATTTCAGCAAAAAAGCTGTTTTCCTAGTTTCGAGTGGTAAAAAACAAATTTCACCACTTTGGCCCTCCATTAGTGCCCCCCCTGGAAAAAATACTTCCGACGTCCATGCACACAAGCCTGTAAAAATACGCCATTAAAAAAATTGTGTTGTATTACATCATCTGGCAAAACTGCTCAACACCACCAATGCGGTAAGCAAGCCATAGCAGGGTGACAGACTGTGCACGGTGTATTTTGCCAAACAATCACGAAATCCTGCTAAATTCACTGCCAAATTACATAATATATTACAAATAATGTTGACAAAATAGGCCAAACTTCTGTAACATCTCTTTCATTAAACGATTTACATTTACAATGGACCCAATACTAATGGTGTTCTTAAACTAATTTAAGCAAAATCCGAAATTTAAAAGTGCCAGGCCCCCCAGAAATAAAAGTGGAGGGGCCTAGGCCCATGCGCCCCCCCCCCCCCCC
>JGI24021J15306_10011243_pt1 | contig 11123 bp, 6 predicted proteins | sample Ectturendosymbi1_FD_15306 | JGI IMG/M metagenome (IMG submission 15306)
GGTGTATCTGTTATGCATTGCTGTAAAGAAACATTACCTTGATTCGTTTTCGTTTTAAACCTGCTGAAAAACTGAAGACAACATGCAGTGATCGTTCAATGACTGACCCTTTACTTTCTCAGACCAACTCGCTGCTCCAGACTTCGACTACGGCGCTATGGAAAATTGGGGCCTCGTCATGTACAGGGAATATTTGCTTCTGTGGAACGCTGCGCGCGACACAGTTTACGAGAAGTTTTCCTTGACTTCGATTGTCGGGCACGAGCTCTCACATCAGGTGCTGTGGCCGTTTAACTGATACAGAAATTGTTCCTTCGAGCACAGGACGGCTTATGGACCGGCCCAAGTACGTGGGGTGAAAACTACGTGCATCGAAAATACCACCCAGGCTCACAACCCTGTGAACAAATAACCGGGCAAATGCCCCCCATCCGAAATTGTCAGCTGGTTGCTGCCCTGATAATTTCCATCCCTGTCGCTTCCACTCAAAGACTGTTAGAAACAGCTTCGATACCTGTGCTGACCAACATGTTCGATTCAAAGTCAGAATAACATGAATTGGACGAAACTAGTTCAGATCAGTATAATGCATTGTCCGATACTGATAAAGTTGACAGACTAATACTTTGTCAACATGCTTGGTAACAAAAGCCATGCATTATTGCAAATGCACTGCTAATCAAAGCTTTTCTGGAATTTTTGGTTGTAATGTAATCTGTTTGTTTCTCACAGCTGCTGCATAGTCATCGATTGTATCGCCATGAAAAGACATACCTGTAAGGCGTTAACTGGTACTCCTTGACACGCTGTTACTTGCACTTTGTTTGAGAAACACGTGCAGTACAAGGAATGCTCGAGGACATGCATAATCACTTGCAGAGCAGCTTATGACTGCTTGCGCAACCACATGCAGGCTATGCACAAACAGCTTATTCAAAACTTCTTTTGCAATCTCATTTTTCGATACTTTTCTGCGCTTACGTCAAAATTGTTGGGGCAATACTAGGGTACAACGAACGCTAGAAAAATATTGCAACGCGGATTTTCTCTATAAAACTGAATTGTTTTTTGGATTTTGTTCATTATTAGAAATACGTTGGGGTAATTTGGACGTCACTTTGTCATTGACCAGTTCATGCTTCTCTAAGATTTGTAATTCGGCTCTACAACTGTGGCATAGGTACCCTTATAGGGGCTGATGAGCAAATGAAATTCGTCCGCCTTCTCTCGACTTGAAAAACGTTCTTCTTTCTTGGCTGTCCGCCTTTTTAAAACTTTCTCTTAAAAGGAAGTCAATAGATCAATGCTTATTTTGCATATATACAGTATTTAATAGTACTGGGAAGCCAGTGAAGAAAGGATCATTAGTTTAACAAAAAAAAAAAGTTTTTTTGCTGTGATGGGTTGGCGGGAATCAAGCACGAATCTCTTGTGGAAGAGGTCAACACACTTTGTCACAAGAGATTGTGCAAGTGTTGGGAAACCCAGTACCGGACAAAACTAAAATTCGGGACGAAATGCCGTCAAACTTTTCTAGAAATAAAGACTTTTAAATGCGAACTTCGGTTCTCGCCTACATTAGTTTTAATCAATATGTTTCATGATTTTGCACTTAGAAACTTTTTGAACCGATTTAGGATTTCAATAAAAATCCGGAAAAAATGAAAAAAACGAAACAAACTTCTGTTCTATTTGTCTAGGATTTTATGTATCGAGAACATTCGTGAAATTAAAAAAAACTTCACCAAATCCTTGCAAAAAAACTTCTTGCACTGAAAAGCGTAGCGTACTTTTGGCAATCGCATGTTAGGCATTTTCGCATACGAGTATGCCATGCTACTTTTCTAACAACATAATCGATGGACATAAAAGGAAACATGGGGGAAACCGAAAAATAAACCGCAGTTGGAATGAGACCAGTGTTGAAATGTAAAACAGTCAGTGTCACTGAAAAGTCGTTGATATAAGTTGCTCGAGACCTTCCTTGTTGCGTAAAACTCAGGCCTGTAGCCACGGAGGGGCCTTCGAGGGCAGTTCCACAAATGCTTTTGTGCCCCACAAAGTTTGTGTGCCCAGAAAAAAATTGATTTCAAACATAAAGCAAAAACAAAATATTTATCTCCTCAATATACTTTGTCTCCCAAACCTTAAAGCCTACATACGGGCCTGGTTCAACCCACATAAAAAACGTTGTAGGCTGTCTAGCGACAGGACAACCGCAACAATAACTCGTAAATATCGATACAGCAAAGATATCTACAAATGCAAGGAAGATTTTATCCGTGTGGTGACGTGTGCAGGCAGGAAGAATGAACCTTGTCAATACTTTTCAACATTGAAACCAAAGGCTCCAAATGACCTTTCAATTCGAACGCTAATATCTTTTTCGTATTGAGCGCCTAGGGTCTTGTGGAGATTCTTGCAGTTTTCTGAGAAATATTATACCAAACCATTTACCAATTTTCAGTGGTTTGGAAACAGAGTGACATGCGCTTGGTGGAACGAACTTTGGCTAAATGAGGGCTTTGCGACTTACCTTCAATACATCGCTCAGAAGGGTGTGCAACCTGATTGGGAACTGGTGAGAAGGTTTGCTAATTTGCACTATTTCTTCTCGCTTAATGCATTCGACAATACTGGCAAGTGATGCAAGAATCTTTGAAAAGAGACGCTTCATATTTTAACAGAAGAAAGTTCTGTTGAAAACATTCTCAGCCTACAGTTAAAAAAAGTCATTCAGGAAAGTTCAGCACCGCCATTTTGTTCTGAACCAGCTCAACAGTTTAACGTCTTCTTGTTTTGGAAATGGTATTGGCTTTAACGATTCTTTGACATACTTGGGTTGTTGATCCAACACTATTCAAACTTCCTTCAAGCAGTTTTATTGAGTCGAACCTGTGGATTATTTTGTTATCCTTGGTTAATCGTCTTTTGCAACTTGGTTCGAAAAGTTAACACTGTGTTTATCACATAAGAAATGTATTGAGCTATTGAATGCATGAAACGAAAAATCTTTGTGATATTGATGATATGAATTAACCTGCTTGTCATAAATTGTTTCGATATTCATGTAATACCTGGTATCTTCGAATTTCTTTACGTTTTTATCTCAGTCTGAAGGTAGTGTTTGCCATGTCATTGGGCAATTTCACGATTGGATTTGTTGCAATCTATTGGACAGCGTGACGTTGAATGTGCGATTCACCACAAACAGGATGTGCGCGAAAAATAGCACCCATATGTATGTGGCGCGAACAAGCAATAAAGCAATGATCTGCATTGTTGCTTGTTGCCAGTTGCCACAGTGTCAAGCTTTGCGCACTTTCCTCTCGGACTTTCCGATCGCATCGCCTTGAATCTACCACTGACATTATAAGTTCCTCGAACACCTGGTGCATTTCATAAAACAGTGAGGCTGCTGCGAAATGATGACAAGCACTCAGTGTATTGGGTATGGCACTGCATTGTGTAAACACAACTGCTGTGTCGAGAAGGTTTTACGAGCTTACAAAAATAAAACACACCGAATTGAATTTTCTTCGACAATAGAAAGTTTTGCAAACTCGTCGTTAAAAGCCGTTTGTTTGGGGAGGTGATAATCACCTTACAGGTTGCTGTTATTTTTCTGTTTTTCATGTCAACGCAAGGTTTAGAGTTTATGCTTAAACAAATGCTCTTATGCCACAATATGCGTGTAGGAGTGAATAAACGTAAATAAATATGTGCAGGACAAAAACTAAGAACTGAATAGAAATTTCCCCGTGCTTAAGAAGGTAGCATCAATTTTTTTCTTAGACATTATGCTCCATTTATTATTAGGTTAAACTACTTTTGCGAGGTATCTAAAGAGGTCTCCGTCAACGAAGAAGATCGCAAAAGCATTTAGACAGCGATGTTGGCTCTCTCGTGTCATTGTCATTTGATGTAAGATTTATTTACAGGACGAGATGTTTGTTACCGAAGATCTTCAACCAGCATTTCGCGCCGACGACTCTTCGAAGTCACATCCTTTATCCCAGTCAGTGGATACTCCACCCAACACTTACATCTCGTCGATCATTTACGCCAAGGTGCTGCATTTAGCACAGAGCGAAAATTTATGCCAAACACAACAAAGCTAGGAAAAGTAGTCTTAAACCNTCCTTGCAAGGTTCCACTGTAATGTAACAATTACATATGAAANAATTGGTCGCTTTGCAACGGGATGTTTCCAAATTCATTTAATACTAAGTCAGTGGCTCCCAAAGTATGGGCCNCNNTCCATACAACAGTCACGAAGGGTGCAGAATTGGGACGACCCAAATTAGGGTTGTATGAAATGGGAGGCGACCCAAATTAAGGTTGTATGTTATTTTTCTAATCTTTGCAAGTTCTTTCAAGTTTTTTCGTCATAGACCGAATTATTGCATCATAAACAATTCATCCGAGAGTTTTAACAGTTGCGTATTAAAAGATAGCGTGGTCTGTAAGTTCACAAGTCAAGTGTAGTTAATCACGGTACTGTTTTAGAGTAAAGCTGTCTGTTTTTCTGTGTTTTGCAGATTTAGACTGCTGACAATAAAACAAACTTAACTACTTACTGCCAAAAACCATCCATACAACCATTACTTTTTTCATATGAACATACGCGGTTTGACGCTTGTATCGCAAGACGTTCAACAAGCTCAGATTTGGGTCGCGCTCAAAAACGTTTGGTAGTCGCTGAACTAAGTGCATTACGTGCTAACTAGTTAAATGCTTAACAAGTACTCCGCGGCATTTGCGACATCACGTGGAAGGGCAGATCAGAATTGATGCCATTTTGTAGCGCACAAGCTGCAGCTCCATCCTTAACCGAATGAAAATTTATAGTTAGATTGATAGATTGATGAGACGATGTTTCGGTTTGATCAACAAATGAAACTGGCCAAACAGAATTGGTGATTGTTGTTGCCACCTTCATAGATTTGGTGGCGCCTTCAACGAAACACTAGCCAGTAATTTCCAGGAGTGTCAATGTAGAAAAAGGGTTGGTAGAGCATTTGAAAACCTGGGGTTAGTCCAAGCCGAATAAGTAGGCTGCGCGCCTAATTTAGATGATAAAGTGCATTGTCATTTTTCTACGCATTTGTGCATTGCTGCGTAACACTTTCAAACTGCTGACCAGAATAGTTCAAATCTGATATTTTCCAGCTGACGGTGATACATATCGTGTATCTTTAAACTAGAGTTTGATAAAAAATTAAAACTTCGCAGTAGAGTTCAATCCTCTAGTCTTGGAAAACATTTTTCTTCAGTTCTTCCAAACTTGCTTTCTTGCGTTGGGTTGGTTTTTGCCTTTTTTCTTTGTTGATTTTTCTTCGTCGCTGTTTTCTGCAAGTTCAGTTTTGTGTCATGCTGTTATTGCTTACTGTCAGGGACCGAGTTTATTGGGGGGACAAGGGGGACATGTCCCCTCCAACATTTGGACAGGGGGGACATAATATCTTTTGTCCCCCCAACATTTTGTGATGAAAAGTAATGTAGTTGTGCAAATTTTATGGTTACATTACTGTTGGAAACGTTTCCCCAGCATAAAACCAGGGCATAAATGACGAAAATGAACGTTATCACTGGATTATCTGTAGACACAGTATGCAGATTACCTACGTAAAGTGAATTGTGATGATTGTTGAAAATTGTGTTAGTTAATTTGAATCACCGAATCGGTGTGCACATGAACTTTGCTTAATCAAGAATTCCTGCGGTGTTCTGTAGCCTACAATCAGAATACGGTTGCCATCAGACGGGTATCTATGGGGGAAACGGGGCAATGGCACCCCCAATTCCAAAGTTTTCAGGTTTATGAAATATTTGAAGTATAAGCCAAAGAAATACTTTAGTGCAAATCAAAGAAAGTGCCTCAAGGAACCTATCCTATTTCAGCCTTTAGTCGAACACAGACTTGCATCTGACCTTTTGTAATCATAATTAATCAATGGCCCCAAGTAAAAAAAAATTGGAGTAACGCTTTTCGCAACTGTTTTAGGGGCACCAGCTTGCTGTATCCCACCTAATGGTTATGTAAGCTTCATTTCAAGACCATCGCAAATTCCTCTCTGATAACCGTGTATGTTACAAATATAGCCTATCCTTGTTTCTAGTGTCAGCGTAGCCTTAACTCAATAGCGTAGATTTTTGTTATTGCACAGTTCTAAAAATAGATGCATGAATATGGCGGTGATATAAATTTTATGTCTTGAAGCTCAATCTTTGCCTAAAAAGCGATTCAGTTTCAAAGACTTCTTCATTGCGCCATAGTAACTGTCTAGCAACAATAGCATTCCTTCTAGATATTTATTTGTGATGACGTGTATTGTGGCGGTTCAATCGCAATTATGTGGAGCCTAAACGTTTTCATCAATGATTTCCATTTACGTTGTCGACGAGTAAAAATCAGTCTTGTCAAGATATTTGACTCAGACGTACTGTTCATAACTTCAGTATTTCAACTTTCATCTGATGTTAATTGCCACCTAATCCTGCAGTAAATAATTTGAAATCATTTAACTGCAACGAAAATAGTCAACGGCAAAATCTAACGTAAGTAGCAAGATGCTTTTCACTTTGCAAGGGCTAAGGAAATTGACACTGCCATTACTTACAGATACTGAGATAACTTGCAGAGGGGTGCATATTAAAATATAGGGGCAAGCTCTCAGAAAGGGGCTCCGAAACATCGCCATTGCGAAAGGTAGATGTGGGATTACGGGGATAAAAGAGTTGAATTTGTTTCACATTTGAATTTATGAACTAAATTCAAGAACATAAGATACATACGAAAGGAACAACATTTAATAAAGTTTTGCAGCTACACAATTGAAAGCTGACTCCCATGGCACAGTTTCCCAAAATTTTTGCTTTAGTTTGAAAAACATATCACTTTCTTCAGAGCTTCTTTAAATGTGGTTCTAGAGTGGTACATCACCTTTTTAACTAAACAATGGCGCAAATCTCTCAAGGGGGGATCACAGTATCACTGACAAAGATGGCCCAAGGCGACTGCCTCCTTATCCTTCCCTAATATCCATCCCTGAGCTTGCAATCTGTCTTGTTGGCAAAGCACATGTAACTAACATGAAACTAAATTTGAATTTTTTCCCCTTAACGCTTCAAATTCCGCAGGTGAGGTATTGTATTTCCAAAAAGCCCGTGATTTTTGCAAATTTGATTACGTGCAGTGCTAAACCATCTTTACCTGCAGCTGAGCGCAGTCAATAAGTTTTGTAATACTGGGTTTACTTTGTGTTTTCAGTTTAATTCCATCTTATATTTCAATGAAGTCAGTTAAATTTATCAAAGTCGCATCGAACAATTTAAATGAAGTAAGTTTAAAGTAGCTACAAAGGTTTTATGGAATAGGTTGAACATAGCCAAATATCTTACGGATTATCAAAAATCCAAATATTTTTCAAACGTGGTGAAAGACTATAGCGTATACGGTAATCAACTACAGACGTGAATAAATCGCTCAAAAATTAGATGACAACGGGATCCAGTTCTAATATGCGCGAAAATTTTGTAGAAGGCCTACTTCATCGGAAGTCATTGCCTCAGAGCAAAGTCGCTTTTCAGCTTCGGTTGAACGTGCTGTGTTGGTGTACATCCGAAGCGTGTAAGTACAGTATAAGCGCAATCGTAACGGTGGCCGCGATGACTTCTTGTTCAAGTGCATTATTGGGCATTGAGATGTTTACTAGCACTTTTGCAAAAAAGACTTATGAGCGTTGATCCCAAGTGAAGATCCAAATAAGAAGCTTGGAATTTTACTATTAAAACTTTTGAAACTTCTCAATTCAGTGAAAGCAAACTTATTATTTTTCGGCTTAAATCCGAACACAAATGTTCAGGAGAATACGCCCGAAATATGCACTTTTCACGGATGATGCTTTAAAAACATAGAGCATCAAAAATATTTAAATGTTGAAGCTCGGTTGTTGCGTTCCCCAGCCCTAATAAAATTTCTGGCTATGCGCCTGGTTCCACTGTTGGTATTTACCAAAAGATCGTGTGCTTTGTTTTTGAATTGATCTTTGTCGTGATTGTTAAAAGCAGTATACTTTATTTATCGAAACTGACCAAGTTTGGATTGATTATCACAATTTTTGAGCACAATTATGTCTATTTAAGCTCTCAGAATTAATGTTTTTTCATATTAAGTGCAGTGCTCAATGCTAGACATCTAGATGTACCACAGCTGTATACTTGAACACACTACTAGTTGCTACACAACCACGATGGGCGTAGCCAGGTATGTATCAGTCCCATAATGTGCCCCTAATTTGACCAATTTTACAAAAAGGTCGTGCTACGGTTGGGTGAACCTGGTGACGTCATCGAAACGCAAACAATAAGGTTTTCCCCCTCAAAGTTTTTTAACAAACTCGGTCCCTGTTTGCAGTGCATAACATCAACAAACGTTCTACCGAACCTCATTCACAGTACGTAGATTCATCAATGTTTGTCACAAATACGAGCCTGATGACTTCTCAGTGCAAGAAAAAGAAAACTTAAAAATTGACAAAGAATTTGAAACTGATTTTCAGTTTGCACTTACTCAATAAAGCAAGATTGCTAAATAAAATCAATCTAATATAAGGCCAACATTTCAACTACTTCAATAGAAATAGGACTTTTCCACAAAAAATATGCTTGGCTGGTAACGTTTGCCTGAAACATGCTCTGTTCAGGGTGGATCGGTACTTCGAATGATCAACGACTTTATGGGAGAACCAACATTCACTGAAGGATTAACAGTAAGAATTGCTTTTCAGTTTTGGAGTTGCACAGCTGCATCACAAGGAAGTAATAATCATTTTCACAGTGGGTGATCATCGCCCGAGCCTTGCTTTTCACTGAACGCCTGATAATTTGTGAGCACAAAATATGGATAATCTGGTGCTGACGAAAAGCTACATTCTTCGGAATGCAATACAAAATGTGACAAGAGAAATCGTGAGCTGTTCATTGACAGTTACGGCAATGTGATGCTGACACATTCCACTAGTAGCGGGCAGTCATTGACATGCAATGTTGGAAAATCAATAATTCTTTTTTGCATTCTAACAATAAACTTAAGTGGCTTGCCACTTTTATCTTTTTAGCGTAGTGCATTTGTATGTCATTTTTGTTCTTCACTGAGGCATGAAGCATTACCTTAAGAAATTTAAAAACTAAGCAAGCTCGATGCAAAAAGACAAGTTTTTTGAAAACTTTATGTCGAAAAATTCCTGCTTGTGTGGAATGAGTACAATTAAAACAAAATATTTTTATTTCAAAGTAAAAACAAAAATAAAACCATTTCCAACACTTTCAGGTTTGGAACTGAATTAAGCTTGTTTGTGAAAATGACATCGATTTTTTCTTTACTTATATTCAACCACTTATAACAAGTGAAGATCACACTGGACTTTTGATTTGTAACTTCCCAAATATGTTTCTCACTTTGTTCCAGAACTACTTGAACAAATACGCGTTTAAATCAGTGACGCATGACGAGCTGTTCCAAAGCTGGATCGAAGTAAGTGAAAGAGAATGTGATTGAAAGAATTTGCCTTCGTCTGAATGTGATTAGATGGATTTGCTGTTGTTTTGTCTAACGTTTTCCGTAAGAAAAATAACTAAAACAAACCTAAAATATCACTCTATAAACGAAGGACCCTTAAATGATTTGCAATTTAATGTCATCTAATTCAAAGCGACAGTTATGTTAGAATTCAAAAGCGTCGTTTCAAAATTAGGCGGATCATTAGTTGATTCATAAAGCACAAACTGTAATTTTGCTGACAAGATTTTTCCTCGTAAAAATGAAATAGATGTGTGCGAAGCGAAGAATAATTGTTTAAACGTTTTTACGTACAATTAGGTGGTATGAAAATGCTGAATGTGTGGTTGGACGAAATAAAACTTTCAGTCTTTTTAAACTGTTCCATACCATTACAGCAAGCAAACATGAAAAGTATCAGTTTTCCTGTTGATCTACTGGAAGTGCTTGAAACTTGGACTTTACAAATGGGTTATCCACTCGTTTCTATAACGAGAAAAGATGAAGCAACGTTTAGTGCTTCACAAAGTATTTTCCTCATTGATTCAAATGACACGCCAAATTTTGACTACTCAGATGGAAGCCGAAAATACAGGTTGAATCTTGTTTATCAATGCTTTTAATAAACAAACTTCTCTTACATGACATAAGTTTAAAGTTTCGTTTCCTTGCCTGAAGGTACAAATGGCACATTCCATTCTCGTACAAGAAAGCAAATGATATAGGGTGTGCGGATATCACTTATCAGTGGATGCCTGCAACACAAGATAAAGGTTATCTTTACTTTATTTGTGTTTGGCTTAATAAAATGCCAATATTGTTAAAATCTCTAAGCATACTAACATCTTTGATTCTTTTTTGTGACATTTTCGTTTTATCATGAAGTAATTGTGGGAGTGTACAGTTCACGGAATGGCCAAATTTGTCATTGTTCATAGTTAGAAAACAAATCTATATTCATTTATTCAATCCAACTATTGGAGGGTTGCAAACATTTTAGGAGAAGCAATAGGATAAAAACGTTATTGCTCCCCATTTGTTTGCCAAAATGTTTTTTTTACCTTTTGCTTTGTTGCTCCGTAATTGACGTCAGAGCGTTTTTCAGTTTAGTGAAAGCAATTGTTTGAGAATGGCGTATTTTCGCGCGTTCTCGTTTTCCGAAGCTTGTGTTTTGAATTTTAAGTTTATTCTTGAGTTTGCTTGGTTTTATTTTTCCCTGTCTTTATTTGAGTCGTTCAGTATATCACTTATAAGCTTTGCTTGCAGATTGCAGAAGTAGGAATGCGTAGAGTGATGTGAAATCGGTTTGCTAAAAAACATTTACTGGTCGATTCGACTGCATCTTTTTTGAGGTGACTGGATACTTGAAAATAAATTTACAATGCATGGAATAAAGGCTATCACTAACAACAACTGCCAAATTACGCTAAATTTCAAGATGCCTACTAACAAGTCACCAAACGTTCCACAAATCACGCCAAAATTGAATTATTCAGATAGGAAACTCTCAGCATCATCAAAAGGGGAAATCTGTTGTTGGTTTCAGCATCACCATTCCCCA
>JGI24021J15306_10011247_pt1 | contig 11122 bp, 13 predicted proteins | sample Ectturendosymbi1_FD_15306 | JGI IMG/M metagenome (IMG submission 15306)
AAAAATTGAGCACAATTGCAACTCCTCCACTAAACACAGCTACAACACTGTTCAACAAACCAGATCGTAACGGCCATTCGGCACTTCTGATTGACAAAAAATACTCTCCGCATTTAGCGTGGTTTCTGTCTCAGACGATCGCGTGGTTTACAACAGACTGTAACGTGCAGCGGAAAAAGTCTAGCATGCCAACTCAAGTTAGTTCGGGCAGTAAAGTGAAATTGAGTAATTCGGTAAAAAAGTTTACACTACAGTTGCAGTACAACAAACTATTCAGTTTTTCCATGCTAAAAATTTCAAGCAATAATTCGTAAGTCATTCCTTGTCTCTCAAAGTTTTTTAATTGATGTCAACTTCAGTGGAAAGCACCAGCGGCTGGGATTAACCTCTCCTTATCGAAAGCAACAATTACAGGCTCTAGCTTTGCAGCTGGCTGTTTGAGGAAAAGTCAACTTCAGTGCTTTCCACTTACAGAACAGAACAAGAAAAGAAGTTCTAGTGTCAGTACACAGCTATGTTGTGTTCTTAAGGCCATCGTCTAATCTCACGGAAAAACACATGGCAGCTTTCAGACATAAACATGTTCACAACTACAATACACAATCCAATGCAAGCAGAAGAATAATGGCCAGTGCGGGCAACGTTCCAATTTAACTGATACAGATGATTAATATGTCACGCACACAGTATGCATGTTAAAGTCACATGCAACACATGCCTTGAATTTTTGTTTCATTTGCTGACTATTGGTTTGCTATGCAGTGCAGGATTTCAAATGTCAGGACCAAAAGACATTTAGAACTTTTATAAGCACTTACATATTCCACAGTTCTGGAAATCTCCGTGTATGGCACCAGGCTACGAAATTACAGCAGTGTGAGGTAGCAAACATGTGCGCAGATGTAGAGTTAGGCAGTAAACATGTAGAGATTAGTCTAACACGGATGAATGCATATTCTGCATAGATGCCTGAAAAAGGTTGGCAAATTGGCTATGCGATTAACTGGATTTCATCTGTAGTTGTAATTGTGATGTTTCACATGGCAAAGATTTGGTCTTATCTCTTTTTTTAGTGTTTTCACTTGCCAATAATCTGGACTTTGTGCCAAATAGGAACATTTTTTTTTCTTTTTATTCAAAACGGTTGCAATTTTTTGTTAACTATGTTCTGCATTTCAGGCAAACACAGCAAATATTTGCAATTTAACTTTGACATATGATGTTTTTTGGTGAATACTTGACAAACTATTTTATCAAACATTTTCATTAGAGGTTTCATAGCTTCTTCAGCTTAATATGTATGGAGCTAGTATACGAGTGTATCGTACTTCGAAATCACACATTGAGTTGCTAATTCCGCGCCGCTTTGCAACTCCATAACTTGCTAATTTATTGTGCTAGAGACCTATCCAAACCCTCAAAAACCTTGGTGTGTCTTCTGGATTGCAATGAAAAAAAATTTTAGGTTTTGGGGTTTTAGTTTTTTGTGGGTGATATCATAAATGGGATAGGTTCAGGCTTTTCTCTCCGAGGTTATTGGGTCCTTGGCCCCAGCTGCAAAATGGAAGTATTTTGCTCTAAAGTATTTAGTGGAATCTAGGCTAAAATCTGAGTCTTTTGAGCTTTTGATTGGCTTTCTAGGGCCAAAGGCCCGATAACCTCGGCCAAAAGAGCCTAAACCTACTCCACTTCCGATGTCACCCACATATAACCCAAAACCTTTCTTTTTCATTGCAAACCAGAAGACCCGCCGAGTCTTTTATGGGTTTGAAGAGCTCTCTAGCATAACTGACTAGCAAATTATGGAGTTGCAAAGACTTGGCCAATATGGGTAAATTATTAAAGCGAAACTTGGGCAGCTCTGAGGTAATAAATAAAATGGAGAGCTTTCTCATTTGAATGCTTACACTCACTTGAGCATGTTCATTACCATCGTTTGTTTTGCTTGTGACTACGTGCGAACTTATGTTTTCTTTACTTTTAGATAGAAGAAACACATAAGCCAAAAGATGGGATTTATGTAGCAGAATTATCTTGAAAAGCTTTAGTTTTTGTGTTGCAGTCCAGACTTTTTCAAGCTGCAGACTAAAGTTATAAAGTTTCTTAAAATAGCACTGAAATTAGTTAGTAGTAGCACTACAATGCAGGGTTAATTAGATTGTATCCACACAGCCGACAGTATGTCCTATGTTAAAAAACAGGTTTATTGGCATGAAAGTTATTAGAGCTTGACTGATGCATTGGCATGCCAATATATATCGGCCGCTATGACAATGTTGCCTATGTATCGTATCGGCAAAATTCCACCAATATATATCGGCAATATTTGCTCATAAAAGTGTTATGCTGGTGCTCTGCGTGGAGTATTCAGAAACCCAAGTTGCTATTTCGTCTCTGACCCTGAATGATTAACACAAATGCTCTGTCCTGTTCCTAGCACACAGAACTTTCATACATATCAGACCATTGTGCAAACCTTCATGCATATCAGACCATTGTGCAAGAAGCAGTAGTCCCGACAAAACGGTCTGACGTAATGTTTGCTCGCAGGTTTTGGCACAGTAAGCAGATGAGTGACTGCAAACAAACTAGGTTACGTGCTGTTGTGCTGGTTGACTGTTTCATCAAACTCTCTAAGCTAAGCAGCCTTGTGTTCAGCATGCATAAAAAAGTGCCTATGTCAAAGCGAGCAGTGACCCAGGTTTGTGCAGAATTTGATGTTGTGCGGTTCTTCATCACATTGAAGTGATGATTTTGATGTGTCACGCATTGATTTTTACTTGCTCATGACATCTGAGCACAGGCACAGATGTCTACACAGGGAGTAGACCTACTTACACATAACACATGTTTGCCGGTTTGTGCATTTGTTGATTTATAATTAGACTGCTGTGAGTCCTAGAAATGTACTGCAGTAGGCACGATGGATGAAACCACAGAGTTACCTACATTTGACCTTTAGTCAAACACAGTTAGTTGAAGTGGTCATGTGACAAGTAGGCTACAATACACAAAGAGACAAGGGTTTAGGTTTTAGTCTACAGTTCATACAATGCCAACAAGAAGCTTTTGCCAGCACTGAAACCATGACATTACTTGTCTATCAGACTGGGCCATTTACAGACGTCACAGTGAACTGAGACAGTCATACAGTCCAAACTTGTCATGTGACCAATTTAGCCAATCATGTTCAGCTGGTGGCAAAATAGCTCCAGAAGTGTAAGGCAAAATAAACACTGCTTGTTCTTAACTTATCACAATCACAGTCTGCTTTTGCATAATTGTAACTTGTGTATTTACTTTTTTGTTTATGTGGTCTCAAGAAAAAATGCACTGTAATGCCTTTCAACTGTAGTGTGAGTAATGCAAAAATATCGGCATTGGATATCAGCGCTGAAAAATGAAAAGCATAAGTATCAGCCTAAAAACCTTATCGGTCGAGCTCTAAAAGTTATCATAGCCACTGTGACATTACTTCACATTCAGTATGAGCTTACATAAACATACACACTCTTAAAAAGGTAATTTATTTTTATTTGCCAAAATCTTAAACATTTTATTTGAAATTAGGGATCTGAAAATGTGGGTTACTTTTTATCAATTAGCAGAGGTGCTGTTTTTGAATGGAGTCTCTTTTATTAAACTTAGCTAAATCTCCTGATCTAACAGCAAAATGTACATGACCTGCTTTATTGGAATAAGATTTCAAACACAATTTCAGATTCTAGTAGAATATAATTTCAAGACTGATGATGTGCGGAGTGTTTTTTTTTCGCTGAGGCATTTCAATCATTTGTCCCGTAATAGTGTTAAAACTCACCATAACAATACTCACTTGCCTAGCTTTTCAAACATGATGGCTGAATCGGTTTAAATTTTTCAGTTCAAAAAAATTTGGTCTATGACTGAAGAAAAACAGTGTTGGTCTTCGATTTCCTATCAAAAAAAAACTTTGCTGATTGATTTTACTCTGCCACATTTGTGGATGTGCTAAGTGATAACTTGAACGCAGATGTAAAAATCATGGAAGCAAAGCCCAGTAGATGATTCGTTGAAAGCTTACAGATACCCTCCATCTTTTAATTGTTATACTGTCTACTGTTTTACAAGTGTGCCCAGTTATACTGGTCCATGATGAAGTAAAACTTAGGATTATTTTAATGCGAACAAAACCACAAAAACAATGATTTACCATGTTAAATGTATGTAGAAAAATGTCCTTACTCTTTGTGCGGTATCGTTCTCTCATGAAACGTGTTTTACTCCCTTTTTACCTGGTGTCCAGCTGCATTTTAGGTAAGAGCTAATTACTCGTGAATGTGCATTAGTAAGACAGCATATCCTGAAATTCTTTGAAAGGCTTTAAAGATAAAGATAAAGATGGTGAGTACCATGACTGTGATTGAAAGACTGATGATGGTCGTTTCGAAATTCTGGATCTTTTTAAGTCAGGAGGTGCAGTGAAATAAGCTAGCCTCGTAAGGTATTTGTTAGTCGAATTCAATTCAGTCCTCAAATTTATTTACACCTTGACAAATAACAAGAAAACTGCTGCCACTAACTATGAGTATCCTCCACAGCTACAATCTGCGTACTTTTTACCGGTAGTTGTAGCCTTATTTTCATTAGTTTTACATTACTGGCAATCTTGGTTTATTTACACCAGTTTCCTCAGATGGCTGGCAGTTTACTGTTGTTTTCAGCATTTTCTGCTTCAAATGGACCTCTCTATCACAATTTTTGGTCTGCAATTGTTTGCCTTGCCTGCCACTGCTTCATTCCGATTGGAAATTGATTAAAAAGAATCCAAAACATCATGAAATAAAAATGAATAATTTTGGAGACATTTAGTTTTGATAGAGTCTATAAGTCTGTCCCAATTTCATGCTCAAAAGCTCTGGAAACAGTACCAATGAATTCATTACTGAAAGTTTACAGTAAATCTGGTATATACTTGGGCTCTTGCTACTAATATTACTTTCTAATTTACCAAGTGTCGTGAGGACTTCATTATCATTTTTCATTGCAGCATGATTTCTGATTATGCTGATTAAGAATCTTTCAACAGTTTCCTGGTAAATGTGGTAGTACCTGCACTAAAACAAAAACATGACATCTTCAGCTAAATTTGCGCATACTTTTTAAAATTTTGGTTGAACAGATAGATTTCATAGTTTGGAATCAATAAGCAAATCATTAGCTGTCTATGCATACATTGCAGCTATACAACGCGAAGAAGAGAAAGTCAAGCGGACTTTGAAAGATGCAGCCAAAAAGGGAGACAAGACCACTGCTGCTATTCTAGCAAAGGAAATTGTCCATTCTCGTAAAGCAATCAGTAGAATATATGCATCAAAAGCGCAGATAAATTCGGTTGATATGAGTGTGAAAAATCAGGCGGGTAAGTAATTAGAAATTTAAAAGCTTTTTAGTTTTGTAAATTTAGAATTAAGTTTTTGCACGCCAATTTCTTAAAGTCCTTTGTATTATTATTCGATGAGGTTTTAAAATATGCCGGATAAAATTTGCGTTATTGCCTCTTTTTTCCCAACCTCAGTACATAACTGTCATTAAAGGTGTGGTTCAGTTTTTCAGAGAAAACTGGCGCGTTTGTTTCGTCTGTGCGCGAGTGATTTCTTGATAAATCGAGCAATTCAGGTTTTGTTGTGAATCAAGTTTTTGGGTTGCACTGAGTTGATTGTGTTGCCCAACAGAGTGCACATTACGATTCGTAAACTTGAACGTTTTGTGATAACGCATGGAATTTTTGGAAGGAGCAGAGGCATAACCATTGCTGGGAAACAACCTCAAATGCTCGCTTTGTACTGATTGCACTTCAGTTCTTCGTCCATGATGTTTATGTACCTTTTTGTGTGGATGAGATTGCATTGTGGTTCCCCATATGTCAAGCTATACAAATGAATAAAATACGGTGTGATACAACTTTTGTTAAGGATGAAGCCTTTAAATCAATGTAAATCCAAGTGCAACGTTATACATAAGTGCATTATGCCAATATTTCCATAAGTTAAACTTAGTTTTGGTGAAATTTTTGCAAAATTAAAACTTGCTTTCTTCTTTTGCTGTAGCCATGGCCCGCGTGTCTGGTGCGTTTGAAAAGAGCACCGAAGTGATGAAGGCCATGCAGTCCTTGGTCAAGGTCAGCGAAGTGAGAAACAATATGATGGAACTTTCGAAAGAAATGATGAAAGTATGCTTACGTGTTGCAGTGTGGCTGCAAAAATCTAATGGCTTGACTTAGAAATGATAGTTTATCAATGCAAGCCCCTAATCTTCAGGAGCGGTCATTGTGGTGCCGTTCAAGTTCAACAGGTATCCATCCTGTGTGGCTTTTGCCAAAAGTGGTGACACCTTCCTAAGTTGTTGATACATGTATAACCCTTGTGATGCATTGATTATCTGCTGTGTCCAGTCATGGTGCTCCTGAAATAAATCCAACAATTGCGTAAATATATTTTTTCCTAAGCGGAGTAAAAGTCGTGTGAAAAAAATTAGTTTTTTTGAATGTGATCCCTGGTAGTCCTTTTGGGGAGCCCAGTTTTCACAAAAATGTCGCCTTCGTCCATTTGATTTAAGACACAATTTTCAAAATGTGAAGTGGCGGATGAAAGAGCGACGGTTCAACGAAGCGTTTAAAACTATCACGAGTCAGGTGTCTCTTGGTATCACGAGTCATGTCTCCTTCAGCCGAGTGTCTCTTGGTCGTTTCAAATTTGAACTCAGTTCCAGCACGATTTGGTACCTGCCCGTTCGACCTTCAGATGTTCTTAAATCGCCATCCGATAAAATTGACATCCTGAATGTAGATGGGCATCATGGAGGAAATGATGGAAGACGTCTTCGACGTGAACGAGTCTGATGAACTGGAAGACGCAGCGCAAGAAGAAATTGACAAAGTTCTTCACGAAATCACCGCAGGTAAAAGGCTGCGCAGTGAGACCTAAGAAAAGGCTCTGCCCTAATTTGCTTTATTTCGTCGTTTTATTGTTTGTTTTTGAAGCTACAAGCGCCGTCGCCGTTGGCTGTTTTTGCTTTGAATGGCAGTTGGATATTGTGACAGTTTTCTTTTTTCACTGTGGAGCTGGCTTGGGACTTCGTTAGTTATGTGAATTCAACTAAATTCTGTTTTTTTTTCATCAGGATTTGTGACACTTTATAAATGCCAGTGTACAGAATCATTCGTATTTGCACATGGTTTTGTCGACCTTGCAAAATTCAGTCTCGCACTTTCTCGTTTTCCACGCCTCGGAACAAACTTTGTTCCGAACTCGACTACTACGTTTTGTTCAAACGCGCTTGTCGGTCGCTTTCAGGAACCCTCGGCAAGCTCCCAGACTCCGAACCGCACGAACTCCCTACCACCAGTCATGTCGCCGCCGAAGAAGAAGAGGAGGAGGAGGACGAGGACCTCATGCAACGCCGTCTCGAAGCCCTGAGGAGTTAAACACACACGGTTCCAGTGAAATGTACCGTTTTTTAGTTGACTGCGCAGGCGGCTGAGACGTCTTGTCATCCTATCGATTTAGGATGTCCCGTGTGCTCACGTCGCTTCAACAGTGATGCGTTCCTCTGACAACCGTTGTTTCTTAATGGTTTTGGGAGCTGGTGATGGCAGAGCTTATCGAAGTTCAAGCCATTCTCGTGAGAGTGTTGCCATCCTTATTGGTTTCTTTTCTTTTTCGCAGAATCTCATTTAATCGCTGGTGTACATATTTAGCTACAAACGCGTAACTTTCAATTCGTTTTCTTTTGAAAATGCAGGTTTTGAATATATATATTGAACTGTGGTCGGATACACCTCTCGCTACCATAAAATTTTTCTGATCAGGTCGGCTTTCTTGGGATCATCGCTTTAAGCGAAACCTTTCATGTTCTATTTCGGGATTTTATCCGTAATTCGCAAATCAGTCTTTCACAACCTGCTCAATAAATCAAAAGTCTTGGAAAAAGGCTACATTTTCGCTTCACAAATGCAACCTTCACTACAATTTCATTATCAGCTGCAGTTCCATGTATATTGTCTTTATGTAACTTCTTGCAGCTCCCCCCACTCGTCGCATTGTGATTTCCGGAAAGTACGTTCGTTGTCACGGAAACTGCGCTACTGTCATGAAATTTCCAGAATCGAACAGCTGTGCGGTTTTCGACTTCACACCGATACTGCCTGTAGTGGAGTACTGTCATGTAAAGCGGTACAAACACGGCGGTCGAAGCCTATAGGCCGTGCTGCCGTTTCGCTTCGTTTGCTAACGAAAAAGAAATGAATTTTCTTTAGTGCGCTTTGCGGACGTTACCGCTGACGTCAGTAGCATTGCTTTTCGTGCAAATTGTGTTTTTTTCGTCTGTGCACGTTGGTGACGTCGATCGAGTTGTAATCGTCGACCGCCGTCTTCATATTCTTCTGCACTTATGAGAGTACTTACGATGTTGAAGTTTCGACTGGAAGCCAAACTCCCCGCTGCCGGTTTCGAGAGAGGGAGTTTACGGCGAAAGAGGCCCTGCGTCCAGCTAGAGATGATTGACAGACGTTGCATCGCTACCGGTTATTTGTCGAATTAAAATTAAGCGACGTATACTTTCTTGTGGTTTCTTCCGGTTCATTTCAACTGCGTTAGAATGCATTGTTATCACTTGCTTCATTGCCTGAGAAGATCGTATACGAGATATTTTGTATCTCTGAAAAAAGCTTTCGCACCGTCAACTTTCAGTTATGCGGTAAATTCGTTGTAATTCTTAACGCCTACAAAGTGTCTTAGGTGCGTCGTCACGTGGTCGATATCACCGTCTTTACAACCGTGACTAGCCACGCCCACACTGCGAGCAAGGAAAACCGGTTGGTCAACGTGAGGAAGTTCTCTGTCGTCAGAACGCAGCAGGGTGTGTTTTGGCGATCGCACTTAATGAAGTGCAGACCTAACTATTGTATTTGGCTCTGGACTGTACAGCGGCATTGCGGTGGCGTATGTGACTGAGAGTCGAAAGACTGTTTGTTTTTCGTACTGTTGGTAATAACGTTTCTTGCGCCACGTCGTCGTCTTTTGCGAAGTATAACAGTGGGCTCCCTCCTGGCGACCGTCCCGAAAAAGCGGCCACCCCGCACTGACGACCACCTTAACGCGGCCCAAAGAACCACTTTCTTGTGTTATATGCATTGTTTTTTTTGTTTCACTGAAGCAACCACCCCGGCATCCAGACAGCGACCACAGTCCAGTTGTACGAAACTGCGAATTGCAACCCGCACAACACAACCACACAATATGGCGGTATCGTTAAGAAGGAAAATTGGTAACTTTTCAGTGGCACGTGCTGCGAGTTGTCCTACAGAAGCCTGAATTACAGGGATCGCGACTTGAACAATTTATGTGAAATAAAGCCTATGTTCCTTATTTACTCTAAACTCTGTTGCGCGGATCACACAAACGAAGTTGTGATAATGTGCAAAACCCTTTTGAATGCGAGTGCGATCAAATGCACTGAACGCAACCACTTCTACAACATGCGTGCCCTGCGCTGGGTGGTCGTGTCGTCGGGGGTTCCCCTGTGCGTTGCCCAAACACGTTTGCTGACAACCGGGCAACAACTACGCGGGTGGTGATGTTGATCATGCAGACAAGGTGTATTTTTACGTTTTTTTGAGATCAAGAATCGTGAAATGGGTCTAGTCGCACCGTCCTTGTCCATCAGCCTCTGCTCCATCAGCAGCAAGCACCGATTTTAAGGTTTTGGGTCGGTCCGGTAACAAATACATAACGCGCTGGTGTCCCCCGACCTTTTCCTTGACGTGTCATTGACCGATACTACCACAATGCGACTCTTAAATCACTGTTGCGTGTATGGAGTGGGAGCGTTCGAATAGCGTTGGAATCAAAGCGTACAAATCGAAGCACCACGTCGTGTGCCTAAAAACACATTACACTCAACCCACACATGATTGCACGCAACAGTAATTTCAGGGCTCCAATCCCTTGCCCAGCGCTCCCGCTGTATACATGCAAGTGATTTCGGGGCAGCATCGGCTGATGATATGCACAGAAAGCGAGTGGCGTAACCACCGGTATTCTTTTCGTTATTTTGCCTCACGGAAAACCAAACCAGCTGCAGGCGACAGAAAAATCAGTCTTGCAACAGAGAACAATTCATCTGAGCCATTAAAATGTCCGTTGTGGATTTTACAATAATTTAGGCTCATTAGTTTGTTTAGGAAAAATTTCCCTCGAGATTAGAGTTCGCACATGTTTTTATTGAAGACATGCCCAAACAGCCATAACAACCCTCTGAAAGTTTTGCAGCCTGGATAGCGCGGATGGGAAAATTATAATTATCTTATTTTGTTCGCAGTCTGGCGTAAGCTGATTAATTCTATTGTGTTCGCTGTTTTTTCCTTTGATGTTTTTCGTAAATACATGTCCTGTAGAATACTTTTCATACGTGTCTTTTTTAATGAAACTATGAGTTGCTCGAAACTCATGAAATCATCCATAAATTTTATGAACTTCACCTTCTTGCATAACATTCCCTCTGCTCAAAAGTGATGTAGATCAAATGAAGAGTCTTGCAAAGTAATAAAAAGTCGGCAATCTCTCCTAGCATGAAAGAACGCAAATTTTTATGAACTGCTTTCAAACCAAGAGTTGAAAAGAACCACCTGTGCGAAACGACGAGAATTCACTGGTTACAACATGTTTTTTCATGAGCTGTGCTTGATGCAATTGAGGCAGAATCGTTCTAAACATGTTTAAAGAAGCGACGAAAGGTTGTGACTTGTTTTAAACAGAACTTGCATTTCTGCTCATAGCAAATGCAACTGACTCTCCACGCAATCGCGCTCAATTCCGTGTGTGCACCACGACTTTTCACGCTGCGCGTCGCCTCTGAAATTCAAGTCCACGTCACCTGGTTAGTTTTGCTTCAATGAACTACAACTTTGTGGAGGGGCCCAAGGTTCTGGCTCTACACCAAGAGAATGCAACGAGCGAACAATAAAACAATGCACAAATTTTGCATCTGCGCGTTATGATTTTTTTCGCCTGATCGGATGAGGATGGTGTTCATGCAGTGAAGTAACCAGTGATGTTGTCGAGACCGAATCATCAAAAATCTG
>JGI24021J15306_10011248_pt1 | contig 11121 bp, 8 predicted proteins | sample Ectturendosymbi1_FD_15306 | JGI IMG/M metagenome (IMG submission 15306)
TTTTTGCGAATATTAAATGGATCGCAATTCACTCATCGACGGAAAGCTGTTTGTGAAACTTGTTGTTTTTTGTTGCGTCGTCGTAAGACGCGCCACACGATGGCGCCACACGATAGACTCTATCTAGTGGTTCTTAACATTTTTTACAAATCTTATCCTTTTATCAAACAAGCTTACCGTATTTACCCCAATACGCTTAATAGTGCTCATTTATTAAAAATGCGAAATTAATAAGCTTTTGCAGTTTAGAATGATTTATAAAAACTTGCATTTGCTGCAAATTATGGTTCAGTGCATTTACCCCTTGGAAGATGAAATTTACCTCCGGGGGTAAATTTATCCCAGATTAAGAACCACTGCACTGGACCAGGGGGTGGGGAACCTATTTGCTATCACGGGCCGCATGAATTGTGCATTATCGCTGGCGGGCCGCAAAATCAAATAATTTTATAACTATGAGGAAGAGTGACTTCTCCTGACTTACTATCTAAGTACCTGATTACCATGGAACTTCGTTTTGACCTGATGTTGTGCTCTACCTTTGGTAGCGCAAAATCTGATGCGGCACGCGGGCCGCCATCCCTGCACAAGGCCAATCACGCCAACCAGACCAGCAGCGATGGGACACATGGCCGACCCATTGTAGCTGAAAGATCTCTTTTCGGTGGAGAAGTGGCTGGACATTCAAGGCTTTAAGAATTTGACAGCTGCGCACTTTGTCACTGAGTGTCACGCCGTTAACTATTCGGAAAAATCGCATCTCTTCCGCTTGTACTTAGATAACACTCTTTCAGTCATTACCCAGGATCCATCAAGTGCATGGTAAAGACCCTGTTCAGAGGATACAAGCAGCACCAAGTCATCTGCATGACCCTAGGTGAGGATTCGGAACAAAGACCGATTTTGAAATTGACAGGTTTTCGGTGTTTGAAAACTCCCGTTCAGTGACCACAGAACGATGAACTCACAAAATACTGTTTGTTTTATCAATTCATGTATCAGTCTCCTTGGCCTTCCGTCACTCATGAATACCACTCCAAGGTACTTGAACTCCAGGACCTGCTGCAGTGCATTGCCGCTCATTTGCACCACACACTGCCTTGGCTTTCTAGAGAAATGTATTACCTCTGTTCAGTGATATAATTGTCGTTTCAGCATGATCGCACGCAGGTGCAAACCGATCAAGTGCGTGTTGAAGACCCTGTTCAGAGGATACAAGCAGCAGCAATTTGTTTGTAAAAAGCAAGCTGTTGATCTTCAAAGTTCCAACAGTGACACACACCCTCGTCGAGTCGGCTGTGACTGTCTGTCAATTTCATATAGACTATTAAGACGGGTGGTGACAGCCTAGATCTTCTCGGAGTCGAACACCCACGGCAAACTGTTCAAACTTCACGCCGCTGACACGGACACGAAGTTCTTAGCAAGAGTACAATGACTTGATGGCTAGTAACAGGCGGCCGTCAGCACTGTGCCGCCTTTTCTCGAGGCACACGGACATATATTTTTTCTATTTCGACAAAACAAGCGTTAGACATCATTGGCGTAATGCCAAGATTTCTCGAAAATTTGTTAGAGAGTGAATATTTGGTCTGTGGTGCTACGGCCAAGACGAAAACTGGGTATCCTTCAGTTTTGGTTCAACTAGCTCTTTACAAGGCATTTGGCGTACACTTGTCCAGGGAGGCTAAGGAGGGAGATTCCCCCATAGTGTATTCCTTCCTGTCTGCCTTATTGTGTATTGGGATGACCAACCCAGTTTGCTAGTTCTTCGTTGCCCTTCTAGATTGAAGGGCCACAAGATACACTCGAGTTAGCCGATCAACTTCCCTTTTTAGAGCATTTAAAGGCTTTAGAGCATTTAAAAGTTAAGTCGTGTGATGGCGCTTTGCTTCCCTGGATTCACCTCCTGTGTTTTTGGTGGTGTTATTGTGGCCGACTTCACAAGACCTTCGAAATACCGTCTCCATGCGTCAGTGACGTCTTCCTCCTTGTTGAGTAGACACCGTTTTGGTCTTTGATGGATCTTGCAGTGTTTGACTTTTGCCGCAGAGACATGGGTGGTTTCCTTGTAATTGAAATCCAATTTCCGTCCAAAACCTCCCAACATTGCGCTTTGAGCTGTTTTACCATTTGAGCTGCGGACTTCCGCCCTTCAACTTATCGCTAATGCAAAAAACGTTCGGTTTTCTTCGGGAGCAAAATTTTTCGCTCGAATAGCAGCTTTCACTTCCTGGTTCGACCAGGGGGGTTGCTTTTTGACATCTATCGTTTCACCAAGTTCTGTCCCGAACCGTCACTACTCTTGGATCCGCTGTGCATGCCAAGACCTCTCTGAACAAGGACGGTACGCTGTCTACAAAGGTCTTTCTTACATCGTTTTCAACCAGGTTCTCCCAATTTGTTGTAAGAAAGTGTTAATGATATACAGTGTGTCATTTAGCTGGAGTCTTCTATTGCCGTTTAGTTTGGCATCACCATGTCGAACGATTACACCCTTCCACAGTCCAGCATCGTTTTCAGCGTGTGCATTGCTTGCTGGGGCTTACCAGTATCCCCACCTCAGCCTGGGTAGACTGTTGGCTCAAGGCAGGAGTAGAGCTTGCACCCATCGACCGGCTCCACAGTGTTAGAGCTACGACGCTTAGTTGAACAGATGTCAATAACATCCAGGAATATCGTTTGGCTTCTTCAACCTACCCGTGCTCTTTCCCAGTGAGTGAAGTCTTGTTCCAGTTTCCAATCACCAGCTAATGGCAAGATTGCTGTTTACGCGTGGCTTTCAAGTCTCCTAGAATATAAATTACTCCGCGCTGTCCCCATTCGCTTCCCCAGATGCGTAGAGGGTGCAAAGTGTGGATGGAGGATCCTGACCGCGGTCCTTGGTCAAGCGCGACGACCGATGCGCGATGCTGATGGTCATTTTGTCGAATTTCGCGGTAGCAACTCCCCAAATTGTACCGTTGGACAAATCAGTTGCGCCTTTGAACAACAACGTTTGCGGAAACGGCGTTCTATGGGAAGGCGTTGCTGCGGGAACATTCATATAGTATAGACTTTGCGTTGAGTCTACCGCATGAACAGACATGCAGCAATCGCCACACATGGAAAGAAGAGGCTAGATGTGTTGCGTAATCAATACTGTTTTTTTTAATGGGACGGGTGGACGGTATTTTGATACTTCCTGCCTGATGCACGCGGGGTTAAAAGTTTTTCGCTTTAGTTCGCATTCGTTTTGTTTTTGCCGTTCCTAAAACCCGGAAGTTACAACTTGCTCACATGGTGAAGCGCTATTTCGACCAAACGCGGTAGAACGTGAAGATCGCACCTTCGCACGTAATGCACTGGCCTAGCAAACGTACTGGAGTTCCTGCCCTTAAAATTGAAGTTGATGGTTCTTTCAATCTAAGACCATGCTTTTATTCTCTGCTGTCGGCGCGCAAGGCCGGAAACGGTGAGCTGTGGCCAGTATGACCCCGCTTGTAGCTCCCTGTGCGTCTAGCAGTGGTGGAAATGAAACTGCACGGCCATGGGAAGATGCCATGTTGTTGCAGAAAGGCAATCAGTCGTTCAAGTAATGGCTCGTGTCTCCAATGAGACGTCTGAACCTGATCTTAATTGTCAACTTTTTACGTCCGCAGGTCCCGCAAACCGAAGCACGATGCAGACTACCAACCCTTGCGCTCTTACGATGATGGGAAACATTCCGTGTAGTCGCAATCGTCCTCCTCCACTTCGCAGAAGGTGCTGGTGCTGCTTGTGATTTGCCCGAGTGTGCGAAGAAGTTGCTTTCTGTCGAGTTCTTCACCCTCGCAGCTTCCAAAGTCTTCCTGTTTTCTCGGAAGTTCGGTACGGTTGCGTCCTATCTGATAAAACTCTCCCGCTTGTGAACGCAAACCTTCTTAGCTCTGCCGGCGGGTTGTTGACTTTATCGTGCTTAGTTCAGTTTATCCATGACCGTAAAGTATGCGATGCCATCGGTTCATTTTGTTTTGCTTCCACGGAGCGCTTTAACAAAAGATTTCGACGAAGATCTGAAGTTACAGACATTTAGGAAGCGCTGCTGCTTCCAGAATTCGTGTGTTGGGGTTTAACCAGTCGTTTTTGAAGTCTTTACGTCCTGAACTCCTGCCAGTGCCATACGCCATATGTTTACTTGCTTGGTGATATCTTCGTCGATCTTTAGGTACGTTGCCCTTGGTTGCAATACGCGACTTTTTCTCGACGTATCGTGTGTTGTGTGCTGGTGTGCAAGATACTGCGTGTTGTAAACGGAGCGCCCGCATCGCTACTGCCTTGCCCTTGCTTTTTATCCTCGTTGTCGCTGTGCACTTTCAAATAAATACCAGTTGTTTTGGAACCTGCGTTTGATACTTCCAGACGTTCTTGTGGCAGAGAACGCATCCAAAGGTGGTGCGGTCGACCGTTCTGTCTTCTTGTGGGCTGCAACGATGAATTGACGCAAGGAAAACTAAAGCAAGGCGCTGCCACATGGTCACCACCGTTGCGACATTTTTATGCATTTGACCTCGGCGCGGCGACCGCGATGCGCGACCTGGGATTGGTGCGAATTTGCTGAAAATACAATGAGATTTGGACTTCGCTTTCCGTGCAGTTCACTTCATGGCGGTGATATGGTTTTCGCGGGCACCGATTGTGAGTTGGCACACCTGTTTATCATTGCTACGAAACAGACAAGATGCTGCGGGTAAACAAATGTGTTGGAAATGCGTGTGTCAAGCATCGAACGTTGAGCTTGAAAAAGGAAAGAAAGCTTTTGAGGGATTAGGTCGCCAATTCTCTGCTTTATCAATTGATGCAATGCAAATGTGCAGTTTGAAGCCCTGAGTCATTGAGGATTAAAGGAGCATTGGCCCCTCATTTCTCAAACTTGCGTTCATGAAAGCTTTTCTGTTACCGACCCTCGTGAGAAGATGAACAAATGTTGCCAACATACAAAACAAACGAATAAAGACATTTTAGTTAAAAGATATACAATAGTTATGCCAGTTTTTTTAAGGTGTTTTAGGGACCCCATTTGGGTCCCTAGAATCAGAGAAAATTATCATCGGGTCGCTACAAGTCTATACCGGGTATCTAACATTTTCCTTAAAAAATATCCTGGTTATGCATAAGATGAATAAAAAATTTTAACTGGGAAATTTGCACCAACTATCAATCAGCAATCTTTTACTCAAGCATTGAAAATCAGCACAATTATCTGCGTACACCATGAACTCAAATATTTTTATAGGTCTTAATCACATTGTACTGCTATATTTCTGTTAATGTTGCCTAAACGGTGTGCAGACAATTGAGACCACGTTCATTTGAGACCATTCATTCGAAACCACATTCATATGAGACCACATTCATTTGAGCCCATATACATTGGAGATCACGTTCATTTGAGACCACATTCATTTGAGACCACATTCATTTGAGACCACAGTCGTTTGAGATCACATTCACTTTACGCCGGATCGCATTCATTTAGATCACATTCATTTTACATGTCAATGTGAAGCTGTTTTGATTTACTGTGAACCACATTTTTATGATTACCTTCCACTTCTTTGCGGGACTTGACGTTATCTGCTAAAACAGTCGCGTTTGTAGAGATAACGTGTCAGACGTTTTGCTCATACGCAATTGCATTTCTCTTCTAAACAGCCACGAAATACTTCTCCTGTGAGTTTTTCGACCAACGCAAAACGACATTTTTTTATCGTCCTTCATTTTTAGTTGAAAACTAAAACTATTGTGGTGCCTCGATAAAGGAAACGGGCAGGAACGCAAAACATGTAATTCTTTGACGTGGTCTAAATTACATTTTAGAGGGTGCAAGCTCCAGGTGCTCCATTCCAAGCCCCAGGTATTAAGAGTTTTCTGGTCTCTGCGCTGTTTTAAAGGGCGGGCAGAGCCGAATGAAATGGCAGGGGGCGAAATAGTTGAGAACCACTGTTGTAGAAGTAAGAAAAACCTTAACTATCACAATATCTTACTTTCTGGTCAGAATGATCAAACTGGGTCTGTAGTAGAGTAGTGATCTGAAAAGAATTGAGCTGTAATGAGTAGGTATATGATACAATACCCATAGCTTTTGTAGCTGCATGTAGTCATGCTGTTAGCAGGGAGTATGATTAAGATATGATGTCATTAGTAATTACATATTTAAGCGTGAAATGCACGGCACGCCATTGTAAAGTAGGAATGTTCACTAGAAAACATTACGTTTACAAGCAGTAGCATATAAGTTGTAAATAATTGGTAGCGAACTAGCACTGCTTTGCATAGCAGTACATTATCAGGAGGATAAAAAATAAATGTAAACAAATGCGGACTTTCCTCGTTTTCATCTGTGGAAAAAAATCTGTTTTCGGCACGGTAAACAGTTCCCACGCTAAAGTGTGCTTTACTTTGCGATTCACCACTGCTTATTATGAGCGCAAAAGATAAGAAATCAGACGTTTTCAGCTATTTTAAAAAACTCAAATGTGAATTTATTGCAAGGAGTAATACGTTTTATTCAAACAAAGGGCTTTTAAAACACTCCGCATTTGTGTTAATGCAAATATGTGCGTGTTTGAAAGAACACATGACAGTCCACTGTGTGTTTTGCGCTCTTTGCATGGTTTACCCTGGCAGCGCTGTTGCTGGAATCGTCAAGACTGCAACAGGCAAAGCATGCAACGAATGCAAATGCTCAGACACAAATGTAGTTTTCCAAAGAGCCATTTTCTTGATGTTGTTCGTAAGAAATGACAAAAGGTCCTCAGGCATTGACGGTAAAACCAGCGACTGCCCTTCCAGCAATTGTTTATATTACCGTTATCTTGAGATTCCTTTATGCCAGTAACTGTTCTCTTAATCGTCTGAACTTATGATTGCTTTTTCGCTGATTTCCTCATGGTAAGACCGCTGCTTGCAAAAAAAACTACCAGATTAAATTACTCCAAAGGGCTTGGCATATTTTCTTAGTCTTGTGCACTCGATTTAATTCATTTTCCACTGAAGTGAGGAACACCGAGACAATTAAAATATTAATGTGTGAAAACGAACAGAAGCCGGAGCCACACTCATGAAAGCCAAAAGCTCCGGAGCTGGAACCATGTTCATGAAGAAGAGCTCCGGAGCCGGAACTGTGTCATTTTTACGACGGCTTCGCAGCCCTGAAAAAATCCACACTGTCGCCGGGCACGTACACGATCCATAGTAAAATTTGATAGATAAATTGCTTTAGCAACAACCTCAAACGATTATCATAGTAAACTAACATCTGCAAGAAACTGATAAGTCATAGTAGTAGGTTACTGAAGTTAACTCAAGGATCGATTAGTGATCGAGCATTTTCGTCCCCGTTTGTGTTGTTTCGCCCCCTATCGGCCCCTTGCCCATCAAAATCTCCCCCGAGGGGGCGATTCCGCCCACTTTGAGAACCACTGGGTTAGAGAGTGACTCGGCAAGAAACGACATTAATCCAAACAATAAGAAGCCAGAGATTACAAACAAAAACACCATGTCAATATGGCCAGCCACGCGTGATTTCCACCTACATTTTGAGGTGCTCTGGTGAACACCACTGCTTTAACGTTGCTGCTTGAAGGCTTTGCTGAAAAAAAACGGTTCAGTCGCGAGGTTTTAGCTAACACCGCCAAATTCTTGCGCTTTGCGCATTTTAGCTCCTGAAGGCATTGCAAATTTCGGTATCGCGCTAGCTAAACACTGTAATCTCGTTTTCTGCTCTTTCGTTCTACCAATCGACTGATAAAAACCTTTTCTGAGGGAACACGCATAGCATATGGTGCAAATGGCTTGGCGTTATCACTTTCATTTGTTTATGATGTAACACAACGATGGTAGCCATCGGAAGAAAAGAGCGTTTCCGCCATACGTTGTCTTTATGATGAAACAAAGGCCACAGTTCGGCTGGGCAACTTCTAGAGCAGCGCTTTTCAAACTTTATTTCGTTGCGGTACACTATAATAAATACTGGATTTGGCCGCGGCATACCTACTTTAAAAAAACCTACTCTTCACAAACTTTGTAACGGAAGTGATGTAACATACAGAAGGTTTTGCCAAAAGATAAAACTTTCGCGGCACACTTCAGCCTCTTCAGCGGCACACCAGTGTGCCGCGGCACACAGTTTGGGAAACACTGCTAGAGTAGACGACAAAAGAAGTTACGGGAGCGTTTTGATATTATATAGCATATACCAATCAGGCGCGTAGCCAGAAATTTTGATAGGGGGGGGGCAAACAATAACCAAGCCTCAACATTCAAATATGTAATGCCCTTGTTTTTAAAGCATCATCCATAAAATGTACCTTTTTCTGGCACTTCTTTTTCTGAATAATTCTGTTCCGATTTAAGCCGGCAAATAGAAAGTCTGCTTTCATTGAGATGAAAAGTTTAAAAATTTTGTTTTTAGTAAATTTCCAAGTTTCTACTTTGAGTGAAAGCAACCACTTGCTCGTAAAACTTTCTTTCGAAAGCGTTTGCGAAAGTCTTGATTCTATAAGTGCAAGATCTGCAGTATGCTTTTTTCAGCCTACATTGCACTTTAGAAAGGATTCATCGTGGCCGTCATTGTGAATACGCTTTTTATATTTACACGCTTTTGATGTACACCAACACACGTTCAATCGAAACCGAGTGGTGACTTTGCTCTGAGACACCGACTCCTGAAGTGGGTCCACAAAACTTGCGCGCATGTAGACTGAGACGTGGATCTTGTCCAATTCTTGAGCGACTGATTGACGTATGCAGTTGATAATGTAAACCAGGGTCTCCAAACCTTTTTGTCCGAGGGTTACATAAGCTAATAGAAAATATGTCTAGGGCCGAACGTTTCACGTAATGTGATTGTTTCGGGATATGTTATATTCTACCAAATCAACAAATTTATCATAAGCACATTTCGCAGTTTTTTTTTCAACATTATTTTTTTCATCATTGACAAAATGGCTTCGTGGAGCGGATGAAATGGCTTCGCGGGCCGGATTTGGCCCGCGGGCCGTAGCTTGGAGACGCTGATGCAAACGCTCGAGTCCCTCAGCGCGTTTGAACAATGTTTTGATTTTATGTCACTAAAGTAAACGCTATGAAATGCGTCTGCGGTAGCATTTTTGTACGCTACCCACACTAAGCCTGCTTTCCATAAACAATTAGGTATTTATCTATCTAGCTTTTCAGAGTTCAAAAATAAAATTTACAAATATTATAAAGACAATTTTTTTAATTGGGGAAAGATATACATGTAAACCTGCATACGTTTGACCCACTCAGTCTATGCAAAGTGTGAAAACGGATGTGTATTTGCGAAAACGAAGCCACAATCGATTATTACCACAGCTCTGCAATAAGTTAAGTAATAGGCCTACATGTCACTGCAGCTTAATACAATGTTGGTTAGTTAATCTAGTCCAGTAGTTCCCAAAGTATGGATCAAAACCCAAAGAAGGGTGGAGAATGGTCAAAAAATGGGTCGCGCAGAGGCGATCCAAACGGGAGTTGTAGATTTTCAATGTAACCACTGCTTGTCTGTGTCTGTCTGTAGCGTAGATACTTGAGAAAAGAGTAGATTGTAGACATTAAAAACGAAATTAGCAACTTTCTGCCAAAAACCATCCACACAATCAATGTCTTTTTCACACGTTGTTTGAGGCTTGGGTCGCGAGGTGTTCACCAAACTTAGATTGGGACGCGCTCAAGAAAGTTTGGGAACTAAGTGATTGAAGTCTTTTCTAAGTCCATTAGTGTTTGAATAATAAAATCTAATCGACTAGGAACAAATTCGGTTCATAGTTTCAGTTTGGTCACATGCGCTTTATCGAAAAAACGGATTGCAAGCTATCTGAAAATGGCAGTGTCAATGGCCTCAACACTTACAAAATGAAAAGCATCTTTTTACTTTCGTTAGATACTTTCGTTAGCTGACCTTCGCTTTGGAGCTGAATGATTTCAAATTTACTGTAGGATAGGGTGGCACTGAACATCAGGTGAATGTTGAAACACTTTCTATGTACAGGTCGGATTCTGATTACTTGACAAAACCGTATTTACTCGCTAACAAGGTGAGATCATTAATGAAACCGTTAAGGCTCCACGTATTTGCATTTTGAACCGTCACGGGTCTACTCCACATCCCATCACAACGAAATGTCTAGAATAAATGCTGTTGTTGCTAAACAGTGTCTACGGCCTGATTGACGTAATAAAAAATATTTTGAAACTGATTTGCTTCTTAGCTAAGGCTTGAGCTTCAAGGCATACAAAATGTAAATCACCGCTATATTCACACATTTAGTTTTAAAACTGTACAAAAACAAAAATTTGCGATGTTCATTTAAAGCTACGGCTGATGCTGCAGTCAAGGGCAAAATATACAGTATTTGTAGCATACCAGAGTTATCAGAGAGGAATTTCTACGATGGACTTGAAATAAAGTTTATGTCACCAAGAGGTGGGATACAGAAAGTTGGTGCGCCAGAAACAGCTGCGAAAAGCGTTACTCTTCGTTTCACTTTCGGTTAGTGATTACAATCTCCTATAAGTTTGTGTTTCATTATCACCAACTTCCACACGGAGCTTAAAACCTCGGGAAAAGGTCAGTCATGACATGAATTCTCCAGCATTTGCACTACACACAATGTTTGATTAATCATGGGCAATTGGAATACAATACTGCTTTAATCAGATTCGACTTAAAGTTGAAGTAGAATATTTTTTTAAGTAGTTTCGTTGATTTGCACTGACGTACTTCTTTGGCTTACACATCAAAAGCTTGATTAACCTAAAAAATTGTTAGTGCTACTTTTGGAATTGGAGGGGAAATTGCCCCCATTGCCCCCCTGGCTACGAGCCTGATACCAATAATTCTTAACCGGGGCGGCGCGCCATCCCAGGAAGCGTGAATAAATTTCCAGGGGGCGCGAGCCCTTACGCCACTGCAACATGGAAAGTTTGATCAATAAATTTACCAATAAATACATTTGTTTGTACAACTTACTTAACGTCAGGGGTGCTTGAAACAAATGACAATCACTTTAAAACCACTTCTGTACACTAAACAGCAACCACAGCAGGACTAGCTTTAGCACGCCAGTATTATCGTGT
>JGI24021J15306_10011250_pt1 | contig 11120 bp, 9 predicted proteins | sample Ectturendosymbi1_FD_15306 | JGI IMG/M metagenome (IMG submission 15306)
CGTTTAGGTGTTTTTTTTTCGAAAATCCCCGAAACCAAGCAGACGCCAAAGAGTGAAGGTGGTTGACGTGGCCCTGGACATGGATCCCTGGCGTCGCACTGACGCTAAAACCTAACTTTGCTCGCCTCTACTTCTCAACTAAAGAACTGCAGCTCAATACAAATTTCAAGGCTGGCAGTAAAGCTAACATCAAGCGAATTTCCACTACATAGGTTTTTGCTGAACGATCCATGTACGCGTTACAGATTTTTTTTTATCCCACTAACTCTGTCCTGCAAAGTACTAACCGCTTTTTAGTATCCTGCTAAAAATGTATCAAAATAAACCAGCCTCCGATCTATGCCCGCGTTTTCTTAAACCCACACCTAAATTCATCCGAACACCATAACTGAAAACCCGTCTGCACCAACACATGTTCTCGAAACCGCAAGTAGAAGCGTAATAGTGAATTTTAACTCATATTATTCGCTAAAATATTTGCGTGTATGCAGCATGCTGCTTGAAAATAAACAGCAAATGGCTGGTAATTGCATAACCAAACCTTACCCTTATTGATTTAGAAAGTTTATTTCATGATTCGCACAACGTTGGGCGAGAATTTCAAGAGTACATTTTCTGCAAATTATAATACCCGGTTCTGCCCATGGCCTGTCTCCTTTTCCACCCGCTTCCACCCAACAACCACAGAGAATGCAACGACGGCTTCCGCACCAGTAGTTTCAGTGGAGATACTCGCGACTTGCGCAGATGTTAACTCCTTCCACCCACATCTTCTTTACTGTATATATATATATTTTTTTAAGTCATTAGTTACTTTCAAAGGTAAAAAAGTACCTTTCATGTGCGTTGTAAATCGATGGATGTCGCGCTCGTGCTGCTCTCTACTGTGGACTCCTCCCATCAGTTTATGGCACAAGCGGCACTTTGATGAAGTGCCGTAGGAAACAAATCGCGTCAGGCGTGATCCTGTTCTTTCCCAAAAACTCTCTTCTTCCACCTGGTCCTTCGGTCGCAGAACTTTTGAACTTCTCGTCTGCAACTGTTTATGCGCGAAGGGGAGCCCTTGGTCGTATGGATGTTCTTCAGTCAAGTGCTCCTGCAAAGCGAAACTGCTTTTCTGCGGTCTGCATAAGTGAAGCAAGAAGCGACCTCAGTTCTATGTTTTGGAAACGAATGTTTTTACAACTTACTGTCGGGTATTTGCACGGTTTGGAAAATGGTGAGGAACTACAGAAGACAATGAAAGGTCTTTGCTTCTGAGCGTGGACAACAAGTGGCTTAGCCAAAATTGCGAAGTCCAGAGACAAGTTGAGCCACGCAGTCAAGTCAAACCATCACGAATAACAAAATCTGATTCGACATTTCCGTTTGTGGTATTAAATCAAATCCGAATTTAAAACAAATGTTGCAAAAATAATGGAATCAAATGGCTTGGGACCACTTGGTATCACTAAAAGAAAATGAAACAAAGAATTGCGAGGCACTTGAGTCCACAAATGCCCGGAATCTATCGTTTGTATTCACATCATTTTGTTGGCAAATCTGGTTATCTCGGAATCACATCACGCGATGACGTTAAGTTACGCATACACAGGAAGTCTAGCAAGCATACCAAACTTCCTATGTTCGAAAAAGTAAAAGAAAGCACTTACCGCTAAACCGGATCTGAGCACTTCACTTCCGCATCGATCGCACAATTCCTTCTCAAAATGTTTGCGTCTTAGGTGCATCCGCACAGCTGACAAACTCCCAAAGTATTTGCCGCATCTTGAGCAATTGTACATTTTATGCGTTTTATGTGTGTTACGCCAACCTGAGATAACCTAATCTGAAAACAGGCAAACGTTTGACTACAGTCCCTACAATCAAAGGAAAGCTACTGAACTATTCCGCTTGTGTTTCAGAAATCAAACAAAGAAAAAGTTATTACTTTGCTCAAACATACAGTACGCAGATATTGAGAACAAAGTTGAAGTATTTCCGTTGTTGGTAAGAACTAGATCTTGAAAAAAAAATGAAGAAAAAAAGATTGATTCTGTGCTGTTCTTTGTTTGCTTGTGTATTGAACAGTTTAACATTTCTGCAGAAATAAAATTTGAATCTTCAAGTTCTTAAACAAAAAGTTTGCGCGAAACAAGAAGTCATATGTCATCTCGTTTTCACAGACTTATTGAATTGGATAACAAGAAGGCTTAGGAACAAATATGAAAGTCTGAACTACGTATTTTTTTCTGTGAAGGAACTATTGTTTTGCACCTTGAGTTTGATCGTGAAAAAAGTGCATAATGAGTTTACCATTGCTATTAATTGAGTGTCACATTCACAGTGGCACTACTAATGCCTTTCTATATCTGCAAGAAACTTGTGACTTTTTGACATATTTGCTCAAGACAGCAATCGATTTGAGACATGAGCCACAGTAGTCAGCTGTTTGAGTGTGTTGCGGCCAGTGGCCCAAGTATGTGGACAAGTACGTATGGACTGGAACCAACGCATTGTGGTTCCTGGTGAACTGCGTGGTGAACCGCGCATTCAGCGCAACGCCAACCAAGAGGCTGCAACAAGTGAAATGCTTTACACGTAGAGTATGATTGCACGGTACGACAATATGCGTGTATGTAATTCCGCGCAGCCTTATTTTGCAGCAGCAGGCTACATTAACAGCCATTGTCAAACTTGCTACCTCGATGTTGGTGTAGCACTCAGTTATTGAATAAAAATTAGCTTTGATATCTTTCGCCGACTTAACTGAATTTATTGAATCACAGAATGAAAATGATATCTGACCGAATTTTAACCGGATGCCTGACCAAAACAATATTCTTACTTGATGCAGTTGATATGGATGTTATAAAACAAAGAGCCTCTGCGGAACACAGCCTTCATTTCACTTCAGGGAAATAGTTTTATCAATAGGCAGGGTTGTAGAGCTAAAAAAAGAGGTGTGGGAACCGCGTACCCACGCGTTCCCACCCCACTACACCTCTGATTCAGCTTAATAGCCGAACTCTAACACCAAATATTGCCCATATGCAGCGCCAGATTAAGGTAGCGCGGGGCCTGTAGGATATCAACAGCGCGGGACCCTAAGTTAAAAATACACTTGAACAAGCGAACAACTGTTAAATCATATTCTGTGAGCATCCATATGATTACCATTAGGCCACTGGTGTAGGAGGCGGGGGTGCAACCGCACCCCCAAAAGTTCTGATTTGGTTAAAATCCGGGCAAAATCATTTGAAATCCGGGCTACATCTATGGAAATTTGGNCAAAATTTGTGAAAGGTTTGCAAAATCGCTGTATGTGCTTTGATTTTATAAAAATGGCACCAAAATCAAAGTGNAGACGTTTTTTTATTTANAGGTCATGTTTTTTTGTTCCTTTCGGGCAAGTTTAGGGAAAATGTGGGCAAAAATGGTGCTTGAANTGTGTTTTGATTTTTAAAAATGCACCCCAAATGAAGAGCAATACAGTNGTTTTTTTGGAGATCATTTTCTTAGGAGCTTTTTTCGGGCAAGCTNAGGGAAATTTGGGCAAAAATCCTTGGCACCCCCAAAATTTTGCCTGCTCCCACACCTATGCATTAGGCATAGTGAATTTCGTAAGTACGAAAAACCCAGTCCTAATAGCAACTGGTCTATATTATGAGCTGCATACCTTTTTTTACCAAAAATGTATAATGCGTATCTTTTTTTGCCAAGAAGGAATACATTATTGTACAGCTCGCAAGTACAGTACAGAGTCAGTAATTGATGCTTCCAGACTCATCAACACATTTGATCATTGCTAAACAGTGTAGTTTCAGTATGTGTCGAATACGGTTGTCAAAAGCAGCAAACCTACTGCTTAACATAGGCGTCGGAAGGTAGAGTAAACCCCCTGGATTTTGAAATTTTACATTTTTCTATTACATTTTTAGCAGAAAAGGTCGTTTTCTTAGTTTCGAGAAGGAAAAATGAAATTTCAGTTTTGGCCCTCCCTAGAAAAAATCCTTCCGACACCCATGCTGCTTGAGTGCATTTTCTACATTTTGCCATAGCGAATTCGTTTATAATATTGGTAGTGTCTATTTCACATATAATTTCATGCTCTATACTCTTTAGAATCAGGCTGTTCAGCTTGTTTTCTCTAATGGTGCTTTTTTGTTCATTCTACCATCTTAAATTTACAAAATGGCCGTTCTCCACTGCAGTTGGTTACTGTGAGAGATATATAAGTGCGCAAATCATTTACCTCATTTGTAAAAGAAGACTCCAAGTGCACTACCAAACGCTACTGAATAGATGCCAAACCCAGGGTTGCCAATGAGATTTTTTAAAATTCTGTACATATATAGTATTCAGGAAAGGATATCATGGGAGGCAAACGAGGTGGTCGTCTTGGGCCCCCTTGCTTAGAGGTGCTGTGAAGGCCCCCTTTCGGGAGTTTCGCACTTAGTTTTTGTATAGNTTGGTTAAAATTAAAAGCGTGTTATTCANTCTAGAGCAGTGCTCTTCANCAGGGTTCCGTAAAACCTGTTGTAGGGTTCCGTGAGTTTTAACGGTTCCATGATGGTTCCTCGTTTTTTAGGGGAAATGCTTCTTTGCTTCAGTATGTTGATGAGTCATTATGTAATCGTACAGTTCACAATACTGTACATCGGGGTAGTAGAGAGTAGACAATGGACTAGAGCTGCTGTTAGCTGTTCAGCCTTTGTGGGAATAAAGTAAAAACAGTGTGAATCCCAACTTTTTACTATTTAGTCAAGCCAGATGAAGCAAAATAGTATATTTTCTTATGTGAAGCGAAATAATAATAACAGCGAAGGTATGGACGGTTAGCAGCAATGTAGTTCAAATGTAAAAGAAGCACCAAAGCCGAAGCGGACCAAATGTAGTTCAATTGCCAAGGTTACAAAGTGGGACAACACATTAAATTTCTTGCTTTTTAACTTCTTCAATAACTGTTTATTTGTTAAAGTGTCTAATAACGAAATATTTGATTTTTTTAAAAGTAATCCGTGTTTTTTAAATTTTTGTTAATGAGGGTTCCATGACAAACGCGAAGGTATATCAGGGGTTCAACGATGACAAAAAGGTTGAAGAGCACTGCTCTAGAGTCACATTTAATAAACTCTAAAGTAAGTCATATTTTTGTCACAAATTATGTGCAAACTTGCTTTCAGCGAATAAAGTTCCTGCGTCATGTGTAAAATATAGGGCCCCTTTCTGAGAGTTTGCCTTGGACATCTAAACTCTACTATATACCCTTGTATATAATAAAGAAAAAATTTTAATTGCCCCCAAAAGCACTGGGTCCGTACAAATTGCCCACAAAAGCATGAGGCCAGTAGCAATTGCAACATTTGCTACTATTGTTAATCCGACACTGTTCATATGCCCTCACATGCACAACGCTCCTTAATTCTCGCTATCCGCTATGTGTACAAATTGAAATGAAAAATCCATTTTTTCAAGGAATGTTACTATGGTGCAAAAAGGTGTGGGAACGCCGTTCCCACGCGTTCCCACCCCACTACACCCCTGTCAATAGGTACAGTTCTTGAGGAAAAGTGACTTAGCAGCATTTTTTCCGTTTTATGCAAGCTTCCAGCCAGGTGACATTGAACTATGTGATCATTTGTTTAAATTATCCGGTATGCAATGTAATTGATACGCATTTTCATCAAACTCAAGCACCTAAAAATTCAATTTTTTTAACATCTACACGGAAAGCGAAATCTTTATGTGATTTCTTTTTGGAAAAAGCACACAAAATCGGCATTTTGTTACCTTTGCAAAAAGAGCAGGTCTTTGTTTTCACTTGCGCGCCAAAAGTGTTTTTGCTCTCTGAGCGTTCTGATATTTTCGCAGATATTGATGTGAATGCCAGGTAGAAATTTCAAATTGGCTGCTGGTTTTTGTTTAAGCTTAAACAAATCTGTTTCTCACTCAATTAGTTCATGGTGAGAATTTCTGGAAACACAGGGAAATCAATATGCTGTACTCATTGTGTTCGTGGGTTTCAACCCAATCTTTTATCCACGGTTGCTAGGAGGTAGTAATTGGTAAATGTTATAACTTCGACCTTGAAAACACCTGAATTNTTCATTTTTGAACAGATCAAAACTATAAAANGCAGAAAGCGGTAGAACCTCATTCTGAAACATCTGCAAAAATTTTGGCATAAGCTACCATTTGAAAAAATATCTTTTTCTACTGCCATTCCAAGCAAGTCAAGTAGATACGCAGCATCTTCATCATAAAACTAAGAAACGTCAATCTGCTTTGTTCCTCCTTTCTCAGCTGCTCCGAATGAACAGATATGAGCAAAGCGTACACCTGTGTATCCTCGTATACTTTCTAAGATTTCATCATACACATTCCGAATCATAAAAACAGCAAAAAAGTTTTTCCAAACAAGTTTTATTCTCTTCACCTGCTTTTCTATGAGAAAAGTAAGGTCATTTCTCTGATAAAGTGAATATAACACTTAATATGACATGGGGGAATTATGGTGAACCGAAAGTATTATGCACAACCTTAGATTCAACTGCAATCTTTGCATATTATCAAGACAGTCCCCGAGTTATTTTCTTACGTTTCAGGCTATGGAACGTGTAGAAGTCTAGACAACACATCAAGCTCAACATACTGTTGACTCTTGGGATTCCACTATATACACGTGAGGTATAATTTGTCTTTTGTCAAAGACAAAAGCCAGATTGCCACCTGGTGTAAATTTCTCAGCATCAATGCTTCGCCCGAGATCAACAAGGTGACCTAAGAATCTTGTTCACTCGTGTCTGAACGCTTTGCTTTTTCACAAGCAAGAAGTAAAGTGAGACGGAGTGAATTTGACACTACCAAGGATCGTCTACAGCACGTGAAAACTGATACGGGGTGAATGGATTTGAGTATAATGGAGACATTTAAACAGTAAATTAAGTGTCTTGTTTTTGATTTTATGAAACTTTGGTAAGACTTGAGTTTTTTTATTTTGCCTCAGGACCGTGATATTCATCGCCTGGACGTTTGGTAACAATCCTTTCAAACTTTTCAACGTACAAACGCGCTAGGTATATGTCACCGATTTTTAAGAGATCCTTCAGAGTATTACGAGTGAAATTTTCACCATTTGGCAATGTGTTCATAAGTGTCACAAGCGTTTGCTGAGTACGAAATTTGAACTATCCAACGGTGCTTTCAAAGACAGAAGGTAGTCGAAACTGATTCTCAGTAATATCATATTAAACTCTGTGAAAGCTATTATTTCTCTACAATGCGTAGCAGCGTAACTTCATTTCTACGCAAATTCCCAAAAACAGTGTATCAATCAATCTGTGTCTGCAAAACATAAAACTGCGGAAACACAATGAAACGAAGAATTTAAAAGCAAAAACCAACGCAGTTAGAGTTGCCAGATACGTTTTGTAAAAATACCGCCCCTTTTGTCAACAGTGCCAGATCTAAGCTCTGTTGTAATTCTTAAGCGGCACAGGGAAAACAGAGAAGAGTATTTTTTAAGTAATTTGCCCGTATTTTGGGTGGATCATTACATTCCGGTGTGTGTGACGTGACAATCGCACCGAGGATTGCGTCAACAGCAACAACTAAACTTCGCTGAAGGAACATTCCTGACAAGATGCACTACCACTACCAGAGTCATTATAATTTGAGAAGTTCTGCTTTGGTTCTTTTCAAAGTTACGGCATATTATTTATTTTCAAAATACGGACTTTGGCCACTGATTTTAAAATACCGGCCTTTTACCGGCCTCCACTAAATTAGTAGTAGAATACCGGCCAGGCCGGTGAAATACCGGCCATCTGACAACCCCAACAGCAGCACGGTCTGCAGGCACCAAAACAACGAACAACGCTTCACGAGAGCAGTAGATGATTTAGAATAGCTTTAAACTGTGCACAGTATAACGATGACGTTGCATCATGCCAAATACACGTCGGTATGTTTTGTCCACCTGCGGTAGAATAAAACTTATCACAGCACATGCAAAAGAAAATGATTGCGAGTTGAACATATTTTGTTACCCTGAAAGTTACTTTCATTTTTTTCCACGCACGTTTAAAGCTGCAACTTCTGATTTAATATAAGGCAGGCGTCTGATATAACGAACAGGAAGAAAAGTAATGACAAGATAAATTGTAATGAAAAAAGTGTTATCCGCTATTAGCTTGACCGGTACAGTAAAGGACGTTACAGAAACAAAACACTTCAGACAGATGATTCGGGATTTACAATTTTGTTCTTATACAGTAAGAGAAGCAGGGTACAGATATTACGATAAGCAAGTTTCTTGGAGAGGACTGTCCGGTAACATCAGATATTTTAATCTTGACTTTCTTTGAGACGCGCTGTACAGTTATGTGATGAACAACAGGGTTTACATCATGCAAGTGATGTTGGAGGGAAGGAGATATTGCAATTTAAATTCTGGTTGTTTTTCTTCAATTTTTTAACCTACCAGGACAGTATTTCGTATAGCTGTAGCGAAACCGCAATTAAGATAATTATGGCCGTCGATGTTTTGCAAAGTTCATTCCTGAGGTTCTTAGGCATCAACGTAAAACGGTTCCGCTTCATAGTCAATCCTGTCAAAGTCGTCGCTGTAAATTTCTGCAATGAAATGAAAATAGTTGATTTTAAGCGATAAACTGTAGCTTTCCAGCTTGTGCGTAACTTGCACTACACAGAATAAAGCAACTTAACCAAAGTTCGAATATCGTGGAACAGTTGTGCATGTACAGAAAGTGAATATGTACTGGAACTGCAATTATTGTGACTAGAAAACATGCTTAAAGAGACGTCAAGGTCAAGCATTCAGCTCAAAGTCTCTTTTAAACCTGCGACAACGAAATGCTGTCCGTCCTCCTGCTTTAAAAAATTATACAGTGTTTTGATGGCGCTTTGAAACCAGAATTTTGTTGCGTTTTGGATAGGCTTGTATTGGATCGTCCCAACAGCACTTCCACACACCGTACGCCTGGCAAGAAGACTACAGTACCAATTTATAAGGTCTTGCAAAGACCCGGCCCAGAGTTCAGCTCAAGACATACCAACACGGAAGTGGACGCACTTAACACCAGGACACGCGGACTGCGGTCCCGTCCTACTGATCGCGTTTCTTCTTGCGAATAAATGATCAAACACGTAACGACCGCCTTGTTAATTATTCAGTAGCAGCCACATGAGGCGGATGTCGTTAAGAATCAAGAAATTAAAGTCACTGGGTCAAGAAATAACTCATAGCAGGCAAACAACACAAACTTATAACAATTGTGTTAGCTAGTTCATCTAAGAACAAGACTATGAAACTTTTGAATTTTGTCTTTTATTCTGTTATGCATTTTATCTGTTGTGGAAGGAGATGTCAGAGCTAGTGACGAATTCTGTGAGTTGTGCATGCAAAATATCTCTGGCTCTTTCTCCTTGCTCTCAAGAGCCTGGCGTTTGGCAAGAAGGTCGCAATTGCTAATTTTTTTCGATGTGTTTGACAAATGTAGACGAACAACTGCGGAAAGACACTTGTTCTGTTTGAAAAAGGAAGAGCAACAACTGTGGAAAGATGATTAAAGCTAAACATTAAGTTAAAAACCAAAACCTCATGTAGTGTAGGTACCGGAGCAACAAGCAACTTCTTAACGAGACATGTAATAACAAATCCTTTAATTCGAACTCACTGAAGTTCGAAGCTCTGAACTACCAGCTCGGGAACGCCTCGTAAACGAGTGTTCTGTGCAGAGGAATAAAATCAAAACATATCAAATATCAACATTAGTATTACAGATGAAAATGTTAACCCGGAAAAAATGTTCCGAAATCACCATGACAGCTCCTGAAGAAATTTTGATAACCCGAGGTTCTAAAAACATCCAGATTGAAAGCCCTTAACTGAAAAAGTGGCAAACCACAATTAGCAAGACAGTGTATCGGGGTTGAATTGCTTTGTAAACAAAAAGAAAACATTAGATAGATTACACTGAAACGTTGAACTGAAATTATTTTGCTTTTTGCTCTGGTATCAGCAACAGATAAATCTGAGAGTTGTTTTTCACTGCCCAACTGAGTTAAAATCATACCAAGATCCTTAGCGCTAAAACCCCATTGCTGCAGGTCAGGTTTGGTGGCTGTGCTATCAGGATTTGCCAAAATATACCACAATGTTACACCATAAAATGAAGGTTTGCCCCTTAAGTCCCCTGATTTTGGGGTTGATTTAAAACGCTTTAAATGCTATAACTTGCCAGCTACTATAGCTACAGAGCTGTTCAAACCATCCGCAGATTCAACAAGTCTACTACTTTCGATTTAAAAAAATTATTTGATTTGGGTGGGGGGTTTTCTCTTGGTGACGTTACAAAGAAGGCATGTTTTTGAATTTTTGAGCCACTTCAACCGGCCCTGAGCGCTAATCCAATGAGCCATTTTTATGGTTCAAACGTTTTGTGGAAACTACACGATCATCCGCGTCTTTAGAGCCCTTGATTGACCTTCTAGCCTTCTAGCATGTCTGGAACCAACGTTATGGCCCAAAAACCCCGTCTTACCCCAAAATCAGAAAATTGCAGAAAATGCATTAAGTCTCCCACTGGCGCCATTTTCAACATCCATAACTCTCCGCCAGAAGATGCTAGCGAGCTATTCGAACCCTCGAAAGACTCGAAGTCTTGTAGTTTTCACTGAATAAAAAACTTTTGAGATTTGGGTTCGGGGTTTTCGGTGGGTGTCGTTAGAAAAAGGGTAGGTTTTGCTTCTTTTGGTTGTTCTATTATGACGTCATCACCCGGACAATGGGCCGAATTTATGGTTCAAAATTTGGTTGTATTCTAGGCTGGAATTTGAAGCTGTAGAGGGCTAGATCGACTTCCAAGCGTTTCTGGTGCCCAAGTAAGTGCCAGAGACCCCAAATCATTGAGGATATGGCTGAGTAATTTCAGGGGATTTTCCTAATTAATTTCTGCTTATTTTACCATAACTTTTGAACCAGAAATGCTAGAAAGTTCATCAAACCCTCTAAAGACTCGTATTGTAGCCAAGAATCCAAAAAAACTTTGAGTCACAAAATCTGATGGATTGTTCGACTCCCAGGATATGACGTCATCATCCAAATGTAAACAAAT
>JGI24021J15306_10011252_pt1 | contig 11119 bp, 7 predicted proteins | sample Ectturendosymbi1_FD_15306 | JGI IMG/M metagenome (IMG submission 15306)
GCACAAAGTACTATGGGTGTTGCAGACTATTCCAAACGACAATTAAACAATGTAAGGTTCCCCATTTGAAGAGCACTGATCCAAACCGCATCCAAGTGACTACGCTCACTTGCTGCAACATACAAGCCAGACAGCACTGCTGCACTATGCTGGCTACTGCCACCGGTAATCGTGATGTAACAAACGTAACCTACNATGAGAATAACTGTTATGTCNTCACGTGAACTGTTTATCTCCAGACATCAATGTACCTGCGCCGACGTCGGTGACTACGTCATCAGATCGTTGTTATGTGCCACATTGCTTGTTGGTTCCGTAGCGGTGCAGTGTTAAAGTTTGACTAGTTTTATCACTCGAGCTTCTTCTAAACCAAGCTTAGACATGTTTCCTCGTGAATGCACGTACAGTATGCGGAAATGGTTGATTTACGCAATATGGCCCTGAGAAGCATTGGGTTCATTGCAAATTGATATCGCATCCTCCCCCACCAAACTAGCCTGTGTCCGCTGCTGTCCAGATAGTCTATTTTGTAACTTATTGCAATGGCGCCATTCTACGAAATTTTTGCGATCACTGTTGTACGCAACACTGCTCAATTGAACATAAGCGAGTTGAGGCTAATCCAAAACGTTTGACATATCAACTATGACTGATGAAAACTAACAAATGTGGCAATGGTATTTATTGAAAGTAAAACTGCTGAAACATTATATGTGACTGAGTTGACAAAAACATTTTCATTTTTGAAAACTTGGAAAAAATCTTTTTCCTAGCTTGAAACATAGGAAATGCTCAAGTCTTTCTGCTTTGTATGTTGCGCTGGTGCTGCACAAATTTCTTTCACAAGCATTTGTCAAAATAAAGGTATGTTTTTGTTTATATAAATACTATGTGTTAAATGCAATGTATTGTGTATTGGGGGCCCCAACGTCAACGCATGGGGGGTCCCAACCACCTAGCGCCGGCCCTGGTCACAGCGTGAATATTTACTGCAACAGAAAGACTTGTGCTATTTCGTGAGATATATTGAAAACCCAGCACCGGTAACACAGTTACAGTTTCAAACAAAGTAAGGAAAGTGCCGGATTTCCCAGTAACCATATAGTACTGTACCAGATATTGTAGCTTATGAGTTTTGGAAGGATATTACTTATGTTCAACAGTTCCTTTGAATTTTTAGTTGCACGACCTGAGTATGGCGACGCTTATTACTTCAAAATCTGTCGAATGCATGGCCAGTTAAGTAACGTCGCCATGGCGGGTTTTTGGGGGCTTAGCCTCCCGCAAATAAAGCTCCAAACCCCCCAAATTGAATTATGAAGCACTATATATAGGTGGGCTTAACACATTTCAGAATGTAAAACCCCCCTATTGAAAACTTTCTGGCAACGGTTCTGGGCCAGTTGTCTGCAGAAGCTGCATCCGAGTTTGCTACAATCTGGCGTCAGTTATGAGTTTTCCAGATTGCATCCTATTTTCAGTATTGCCTTTCAATGCTGTCATCAGGCAATAAAAATAAACTTGTAACAAAAGCAGACCAATTTTGCACAGCATAGCGCTAAGTCGAGAACTGTGCTAGCGAAAGCCATTGCATTTGTGATTTGATTACCTGAGTTAGGTTGGGCATTTCTCATGCGGGAAAGAAATAACGGAACAATATTATCACAAAATAATATCATTTTGATCCTATTCAATAGCAGAGGCTGGGTAAAAGTTCGACACGTAAATCCTGCAGTTCAACGAAATATAAAGCATTGTTTAGTTTTAGAGCCAGGTTTCTTAATCTGGGGGGCTTCGAAAGATTCGCAAGGGGGCGCGAGTATGGCAGCGACACACTGTTGAAAAGTATTAAATGCATTGGTTTTTCCATCCGTAAATTTATTATCATTTCATTGTAAACGCCATAATCGAAACAAAGCGGACAAGACAAACCTCGGAACAATCCGGAATGTGAAGCCGATTTACGATGTGGGTTTGTCTTCAACAAAGCCTCGAATTAAACTAATAGTTTCCAAAGACAGTTGCATCCTTCCGATAATGGCAAATAAATTGTTGTTCTGTGTTTTGTGTTTAATAGGATCCAATAAGGGTCGCATGTATATCAAAGGGGTGCCTCAGACGTTTGTGATGTAGCTGCGCCAAACTGCACACCCCCTGGATCCGTCACTGCTACACAAATTTAAGATAAGTAATTTGCACTATTTGCTAAAATCCTGATCTTGCAGCGCGGCCCTCGGCGGCAACTGCTGTTGTTTCAAGCGGTCTCGCGCATGCGCAGTGAGTTGGGGCTGCAAGTGGACTGATCAACCAACTTCCCGTTACTGAGGAAAGTTTGAATATAAATTTAAGGAAGCGCTGCTTGTAAAAATATAAACGACTTCTGTCAGTCCGGAAATAGCGTCTTTCCAAGCGACTCACTAGCAACGAATTCACTGTTGATATCCTTAAAGCTTTAACGCCGTCCCTCCTCTCTGCAATAAATGTAATTATTTGTTTTTTAAGTCCCGCCTTGCGATGGTGCTCGAGGCGAACAAAGTGTAAACGAGACACAAAGGTTTTCAATAACTTCAGAAGAGAGTATGGACCAACTCACCGGAAGCAGTTCCATCAGTAAAAACAACAGTTCGTGTTTAAACATCCGAAAGTGGTGAGCAACTTAGTTTCACAGAAACAAAGTTTTTTAAGCGGATGATTACTGGCACTGGTTCATTCAACGCTATTTGGGTCATAGTGATCGACATTCAAATCAACACAGCTTCTAAGCAAGGCCTTGGAACCATATAAGCTACAATTGTACAGTATGTAGATTTCTCTCATCGATTAGGCCCGAACATATTTCGCATTAGTTTGGTATCAAGAAGTGCACGGTGGCTTTCTTTCCGAGTGAAAAACCACGTCATTTACTTGCAAGTTGACCTGTTGTTTTGTTGTTTAAAAACAAGAACATGGTAGAATGTATGCTTAAAATGTTTCAAACTTGTAGTTCAGTTTCGTTTATACTCGCTTTTTCACTCCTTGCGGAGTGACACGAGTGGTCTGCGCAGCCCGTCTCCACTTTGCGCCGTGGAACACGCGGCCACGTCCGCAGTGAATGCTTCATGAGTGGCGAGTCAATGCCATCACCGCGTGTGAACTGTTCCCTTCCACCCTCCCATTAACGCTGAGCACGCGGCTGGACAGACAGCAAGTACAGTACTGTTTTTCAACTCTTCGGAGTGACCCGACCGGAAATCGAATGGTGGCACGTACTCGACATAACTGCATCACAAACTCGGCATTTCAAAATTTGTGCTTTTTATATACCTAAGAAGCAAAGACAAAATGCTTGAAAATTATAAAAACGACTGCACGGAAACGGACAGGCAAAGTCAACAGATGCTTTCGCAGTCCACATGAAAAGTATGGCATGCGATTGCACAATTGTTAAACTCACGAACAATTGTCAGAAAAGTCTCTGAAATTAAGCTCGAGACGGCAGAAAGGTTTCGAATCTTTCTGATTCTTCTCAAAGAAGCTGCTTTGCGCCAACGCGGTTGTTCGACGGTGCGCAGTAACTTTTGAGAAACTAATTATTCTATCACTTGAAATTGTTGTTATTCAGAAACGTTTGCCATCACTGTTCAGGTTCCGGAAATCTCGCTATGGTTGCGTCACAGCATATAGGTTCGTCATTCTTTAACATAAAAATTGTATCTTAATTGAACCTTTGTTTCAAAACACAGTAGTGCGTAAACGTGCTTCTCATACTAGACCAGTTATGTTAAACCTGCGGCCCAGTCAAAGGTATTCGTTGTTTATGTACAGTGACAGCTAGTCTTAATTTTGATGATCTCATTTTTGACATTTTTGATGCAGGTGATCCTCAGTGCCACTTTATCACGACTTTGCGGCGCACAGGCAGATTTCCACGTGTCCACTGCCACCTCGGTGCAAAACTGATTTCTAGTTTTATGACTTCTACGCGTGATATTAAGAGGCAGAAGGGGCATAACATTCGCCCCCACTGTCAAGAAAGTACAAGTGATTGCGCAAAACATAGCCTATCCCTTTCAAATGTAGCAATATTGCATATCTGCTCATGCAGTGGGCGCAATGCAAGGCCTCTTCTACACAAACGTGCCTTCAGCAACGCCTTCCCGTGGTACCCCCTGCTTTCGCAAACATTGCTATGTAAATGGCGCGTCCGGTTTGTCCACTGGTATACCTTGGGCAGCTACTGCCATGAAATGCGCAAAATTGAACAAACCCATCGCGCATCGGTCGTCGCGGACGTCACCAAGGACCGCGCTTAGTCTTTAGGCAGAGGGGCCCGTTCGAAGATTCGCGACAGTCTCCCCCATCAGCTATCCACAATAGGAGGCCTCATGTTGCGTCCGCTACGCGTTTGGGGAGGCGGATAGGGTCAGCACAGAGGGTTTTCACTATGGGATACCTTATTAAATACCACGTGTAAACAGCAATCTTGCCCAACGCTGGTAACTGGAAAGTGGAACATAACTTCACTCACATGGAATGAGCACGAACTGGCCGAGGAAGCCAAACGATATTCCATGGATGTTGTTGGCATTTTTTCGACAAGCGTCGTGGTTCTAACACTGTTGAGCTGGACGATGAGTGGAAGCTTTTTTATTTGGACGTTGAGCCAACACAGCCTACCCAGGCTGGGGCATACTCGTAAGCCCGAAGTGGCAGGTTGTGTCGATGAATGGATCCCACTAGGAGGAAGAGTGTCATGCAGCTGTTAGACCTATCTACGTATTTGATACAGGCATAAGACCCAAACTCATTCTTCTTCTTCTTTTGAGCGAGTTCTTCTTCTATCCACTGCTTGGCCGAGCCAGATCTCGCATCAGGTGCTGAGCAACCATTCGATTGTCTCATCGTCCGGAACCATCATCAGACCGTGCCAAACCCAAACTCAAACGCAGTGAGCGGAATTCGTGAAAGAAACTAGTGATGTTCTGCGAAGGGTTAAAACCAACAAATCCACGATCCTGTTGAGAGACTTCAATGCACAATCAACGCTGGTGTGTGGAAGGATGTGATCGGTCAAAATTGCGATGCTAACCTAAATGAAAACGCAAGGCTCCTGTTTCAACTGTGTTGTAATAAAGCACTGTGCATCATGAACACTTTCTTCCAACACACAGATTTGTATAAGTACAGCCAGGCCCGTAACCAGCTTGGCACACCAGGAGGGGCGAAGTGTTTTCTGAGAGGGGCCAAAAATTTTTGAACTATGGCCAATATTTTCAAACTATATCCAACACATTTTTCCAGGGGGGGCAAATTTTTTTCTAGGCGGGGCGAAGCCATCCACCGACCCCTGGTTACGGGCCCGAGTACACCTGGTGCAGAGATTCGTTCCTGCTTTGTCCTTGGAAGTTTATTGTCTTCCCACCCACGCAGCATACATGGCTGTAACAAGGAGCACACAGATTCAGGGGCATAACGAGGTCAGATGGCGCCCGAGGCAAGAAACAAGTTTGGCGCCTTCATGTTCGAACCTGAGGTCTTTCGAAAGCAAATGTACTGTGTTGAAGAAAGTACTTGTGACATTTTTGGGACTTTTCAGTGCCCCCCGCAGTGATTCGACGCCCGGGGAATTGTGCTCCTCCTCTCGTTGCGCCCCTGCACAGATACATGAAAGAACATTTGTCCTGTCATTCGTTGCAGTGATCTGTTCTCAGGAAACGTCTTCCTTTGTTGTTTACACAAATTGATCTAGAATTAAGACATAATGGACTGAAACGAAATTTTCAACAAATTTCAAGAGGAAATCCTAATTAATACCGTCGAAACTAATGACTAGTTTCAACAGTAGTTACCTTTAAGTGACATGATATAATCTTGATAGCTTTAATGAAATTTGACTGGGAGAAAAGAGAAATAGCCTAGGCCGGAAGATCTCCTCACTTCTGTAGGACGTGACAAACCGTACTGATTTTTGGCTGAAGTAAATGATGAGAATGAATTGTACCTTTATTTGTGAGTTAAAAATCGACTGTTGATAGAATGTTGTTAGTGAAGCATAGTAATGATTCCTAAATTCACTGTCAAGCTTAACTAAAAAATAATAGTGGATTTCATCCGCTTCATTGCGATTGTTATGTCAGTTACGTCATGAATACTCTGCACTGTTACAATTTTCTGACGTTGTAAGTACAAACCGATTTTGGTTTTTCAAAAACTAATACGAGCTGTTCCTTAGAAATAGCTCTAAAGTCTGTCAACTGAAGATTGACGTGTATTAAAAAATAGCATAAAAAAATGTTTTCCATCAAAATGGTGGATTGGTTGACAGGCTTACTTTTTTAACTTTCGGAGAAGAGAAGCCTCTACTCTACCTCGCAGTGTTTTTGCTGTTGACTAAAACTAATGCGTTTCCAACTTAAATTTGTCAATAAATGACAATTTATTTGGAAAGCCATTTCCATTTTGTGAGTTGTCGGCGTTTTAATAGAAGTGTTTCAAGCAAAGTACTAAAAACAGGGAAACAAGTATAATAACAGCATATTTGCCAGCAGCTTTTGCAAATTCGTCATAATTGTCAGGAGCAGTGGCCGAGCATACTTTGTGGTAAGCTCGTGTCTCGAGACAGAACCCCGCCAGTTCGAAAAGAATGCCGCTCGTGCACTTTGTTTGATCTGGCCAATAGTAGCGGCAAGCGAGCTGAGTTGACACTTTGTTTGACGTAGACACGTACTTTACGGCTCGAACGAGAAAGAACGATATTGTGACGTCACAGCCTCGGGCGCGCGATCGGCTTCATTTTCTCACGTTACCTACCGTGCTGTCGCCAATGCAGGACCGGTAGCTCGGGTCAAGACAGCCATAAATAGGATCTTTTGCATACAAAGGAATGCTGTATACATTTTCTCCACCTGTTCATTGACTGTTAAATATTCACAAAAAGGCAAGTTGCCTCGCATAGCGCCACAGGGAAATGTGCACCCGCTTAAGATAAATCACATTATCATTCCGCCTTTGGTTTTGAAAGCATCTGATTTAATTCTGGCGAACAAACTAAGATTGTGAAATATTTTGCAGAGGGACAACCGACGAAGATTTCGGTTTCAAAAAGAAAACGTCTAAACAAGAATTTGAAGCAAACCAGAGTGCGAGACATTCTTTTCTGTCATGGCATGCTGAGCGTCGGATTTCACAATGGTTTGTCTGCCATTGCACTGGCTCGAACCTAACGTCTTGCATGAGTGGGAGCAAGAAAAATTAAAAATTGTTTGTACTGAACGTTGGTACGCAAAAGTTTCTGCCGTAAGTTCACTAAAAAAGGCGCAGTTAATTGTTTCTTTAATGGAAAGGCTGTTTATTGTAACTTTTACGGTATAACATTTGATTGGAATTACTAAAAAATATTAACATTTTGGACAAGACGAAGAAAACTGCACAAATAGGATCTTTTCCGATTTCAACGTCATCAGACAAGCAGCCGCCTCGTCTGCAACATTAGTATTAGAGTGCCTTTTGGTTGCATGCAAGAATTTGAAAAACAAATGCCAGCTTTTCAATGTATGCTAAAAAAGATTTGGTCAGCTGACAGCAAGCAAAGGTATTTGCAAAACTGCACGGCGACTCGCAAAAGGTGATGGCCTGATGTCCATGATACTGTTTCAGTGCCGTTCAACTTAAATCATCCACAGATCGGAATTTCCGAACTTTAGAAAGCTGGGTTGATTCGTTGAGCAGAGAAGTGAGAGACGGTAATGCGACTGCGCGACTCAAAATGTTTAGGTGTTCGTGCATCGCGCTATAAATAGAATGACGAAACAATCGCATACCCACACGTCACTGCAACGAATGACAGGACAAATGTCGCAGACACTGTCATCAGCAAATACGTGGGATTGACAAAATTGAAAGGAACTGTTGCGCCACAATGAAATGAACGCAAAAGACTTTCAGGGGATGCGCCATTTTTTAAATAAAGTCGCTGATCATTTGAAGCCGGCTATTTTTAAGGTGCTGACGTTTCTATACTGCACTTATAATGCTGTCCTGAACATAGGCAAGATATGTCGAAAATTAGGTAAACGTTTTGTTGGTTTTAAGGTTAAAATAGTTGAACAAGAAGGGTTTAATTCTGCGAACCTGTACTTTATAAAGTAAAGAAAATATTCAGCTTGTCCTGTACCCTGCTCGCGAGCGCCCACTGGTTTACGACACTTGCAGAAACGCTTTGTTACCATAGTTACCATACAACCACGAAAGGTCGGAACACTGGAATGTTCCATAAAATGGAGCCGAAAAAACTGTAATGAGCTTTATTGAAAATTTTGTCCTAATTGCTTTATGTGCATGACTCTGTTGTGAGTTGCAAAAACAGAAGCTTTCTTTGACTGATTTCTAGAAGTACTCTTCGAATTTTTCTCAAACTATTGAAAAACGTAGAAGAACACACAGAAGAATTCTTGTTTTGCAAGAATATTTTTTTGGTATAGAAAATTCACGGTACATTTTGCGGTTTGAGAACCATTTGTCGTAAGTACTCTTTTACATTTTAGTCTATCATATACGCCTGTATGGTAATTCCATGAATTCCTCTAAAAATGAAAAACATTTTTGCTATATATTTCACTTCAGTTTTCGACCGTTCTAAGAGGTATATCATAAAGCTGATGAATAGCCGAGGTAAGTTTTATTGTCAACTTTTGCAAACAAGTAACTTGAAAAGCTCACATAATCAGATTTAATTTGATTTATAATAGCAGCAAGATCAATTGGCTAAGCGAAGATAAGTCACTAAACCGCAGAGAAAATATCTCATAAGCACAACGTTTGTGTGGATTCGCTAATTATTGGCACTGTCATTTCAAACAGCAAAACAGATGCAATATTAGGTTTGAAAACTTTACTTTGACAATCCTAAAATAATTAGTTTTCCAACTTTTTTTTGCGATTGCTACTTTTTGAAAATATATTTCAGGTGTATTTTGACACAACTACCTATTATGTTACGGATAACGAAACACATTTAGAAAATAGATGCAATTCTTAAATTATCACTTAACAGAGTCAGTGGCCAAGTTACAGAAATTTTCGCTAAACCACTACAATCAAATGCTTTATTTGATTCTGGTCATTCTGGTTTGAAGCACGTGGCTGTTTATGACGAAAGCATGTGGCTGTTTATGACGGAATCGTCTTCACTGCCGCAGCTCTTCTTGGTTTCCAAGGAGCTGAGAAATCGGCGACTAAAGAATACATGATCGCATCCTTGTCTCGGCAGCGCGCAAGGTCGTCAACGAGATGGGGCAAAATTTGTCACAACACGTCCTTATAATATTTGACATATATTTTCACAAAGGCTTTGTTTACGGTAAACGGCGTACTCTTAAAAGCTTTCTATTCATGGCTGCAGAGCTGTGTAAGTTAGCAATGAATGGTTTGAATGGTCGGGCTGGCGATCGTGTGGAGAGATATCTTGTTCGAAGTGTGTTCACAGAACACTCGAGCCTGTTGGAAAATTTCTTGAATTGTCGGAATCACTTTCGCAGGCTGAGTCGCACTGTTGGAAGGTTTTAGGCTTGTATTTGCTGGAAATCGGTTTGCAAGGTAATACGGCAAGTCTGCAATGTATCCCATAATAAAACGAACTGTGTCTTCTACTAAGAACGGCGCGTACAAGAAGAGGTACAGATCGGTCGATTTCGAAATGCTACCGTGGGTGCAGTGGTTGGATGTAGGTGAGATATCGATCAAACTGAAGCGTGCGTTTTAACGCAGCGATCATCACGGTGTTTATGACGCAGAACCGTTAACTGAGGAACAGCGCAGGATATTCCGGTATTTATACCCGATACTCTTGCAAGAAATAAACACAAAGAAACCGTCCAAGCTACTGCATTTCTTGATTGGCAGAGGTGTGCTGTTCTGGCAGGACGTTGTTATCATTCAGCATCAGCGCCAAACTGACATGGAACGAAACAGGTATTTACAAACACGCTCGTCGTATATTGCGCGTAACGGCTGCCCGCTGCACTGATGTTCCTTGACTTGCAGTCCTTTTCTTCGTATTCTGATGTCAAGAGGTCAGGAAGCGTACTACTCCCTCATAGATGGTCTACGGTCTCGCTACGGTGCTTGGCAAGGTTACCTGGCTGACCTGCTTGCGGCCAAGTGCGACCTCACAACCGTGAGAGGTATGTTGTTGTTTCACACTGACGCGCCAGGCACCCTGTGCTTGTCTATTGTTGCAACGACCGGAGCGAGTGAAAGCTTTTGCTTCGCATCGTGTCGCCATCAATTGTTACCAGGTAGAAAGAATGAATCAGAACAGTCGGTTACCATACATCGGACACAGATTTGATGAACCGAATGACTGGGGTCTTAGGCTGACATCGAAAATACAAACCATGCGATTTGTTGTTTATTTTATTTCCTCTTTGAAGTGATAGTTTGTTCACGCAAATCAGTTGTTTCTGTGGTGTTTCAGTGGAACCACGCAAAATACATTAAGATGTCTTATCCGGTTAAAACTAATTTCCTGCAGTAACTGATTTCGCAGCTGGAAAATGGGTTTTTGATTTGCCGCAATTTCGTTATCACTGGATGCATGTTTAACTGAACCTCTGTCGAATCACAGTTTGATAAAATAATTGTTGTTTTGAAGAAGCTCCTATGTTTTTTCTTTTTTTACTCGGTAGGTTTGACTTCAGGGTCGGGATACTCTTTAATAGTGAACCTCATGTGTGACAAAATACAAACCTGAAGCAAAGCAACGGTGTCGAAGCACAAAGACAATGAAGCGAAACTGATCACGAATTCGGCAAAAAACACTAAATTCTCATGGGTCATTTTTTTCAAAGGTCCAATTTGTAAAAGAAAAACACTCACCAAAATCATAGTCGAGGTAGTTTTTGAGGTAGAAGGAAACAATCTTGCCAGTTGTTTTCAAACATTTTTAGGAGGGCCCGGGGAATGCATTTTGATCCTTCTTTGGTATTGCACAGAAACACTGAGCCCAAACGGGACAGCAGCAAAAAACGGCGTAGGCAAAAACCATTATACTTACGTCCAGGTTTTTTTTTAAGGTTTCGCTTTGGTGACCGCAAGGAAATTTTAAGAGACCGCTTGGAGGAATTTGAGAGACCGTTCTCCA
>JGI24021J15306_10011254_pt1 | contig 11119 bp, 9 predicted proteins | sample Ectturendosymbi1_FD_15306 | JGI IMG/M metagenome (IMG submission 15306)
CACAAAACCACAGGTACATACAAATGAACAACCGTTCCAGAGATGTGCTTACCAGACACCTCCAAATAACACAGTGAGTTCTAATCGCTTTAAAGTAGATGTATTGCAGACGCCACATCAATGAATCTTGTTTTTAGTTGCATCTGGGGCATGAAAAAGGCATCAACCCTAAGGGCACCGCATGTGTTTATTCGACTCATGTTCACTTCAGACCTCCACCCACTGCTCATACGTGCTTTTATATGCGCGGCTGGTTGGCAGAATATTGCTGTTGCATCAGGGTGGCCAGAACTAATCAGACGAGCTTATTCACTGTTAGAAACCAAGTCAATAACTTCGCTCTGCAGCCATCGTGCGGCACAAACATTCATCATGAGTATCAGCTGGTGCGATTGTGAAGGAACAATGAGTATCAGCTGGTGCGATTGTGAGGGAACAATTTCACGGCGACATCTATTGTCTCCGGCTGATGCCACTGCAGTGTTTGCAGCCCTGATAGTTTCTATGATCAATAAATCTACCGCATTATTATTTCTTTCAGGCAACTGGGCTGGGGTGAGGTTTGGAAGGGCGGCCGCACGCCCTAGCGTTGCAAATTTTGTCAAAATCCGGCGAACAAAGGCAATGCTTGTGAATTTTCGGGATAGTTGCGAAAGGAGACGTGGAAATGCGGATATTAGGATGGTATTGGTAGCACATCGGAAACGGCGAGGGGTTAGAGTTTTTGCTTAATATTTCAGTCAGGAAATATGGAGGAACCTTTATTTTTTGAAAAATTCGAAATTTTCATGAAATTTCGCCGCACGATGGACCCACATAAAATTTCACGAAAAAAACGAGTCACATTTGGCCCCCAAATCGGGACCAATGTACATTTTTCAGGCCAAACAGTTTCCATCCTCCTGAATAAAACTTCCTGCAACTTGAAGGCCATGCATGACCTGAAGTCCAGTGCCAGTTAATCTTTCACAAAGAAAATTTAATCAGTGATGCAACAAACAACATTTTAACCAGAGGCGACATTCAAACGGGAAGCGCTGACATGTTTCTTCGGTCCTGAACCTACGACGCATTTTCAAGAAGACGTTTTGATAGAAGACTAAATTGAGATATCCCAGGTTTAAAGTGAGATCGCCCATGTGAGCAAACTTTGCTGTTTTCTTTTTGTCACGCGTAACATTTGAGCTAGGAAATGATCTAGGAAATGAGGCACCATGAGATAGGAAATTAGGCAACTTGAGACAGGAAATGAGGCAAGTAGGCTAGTACAGCTATTTGTGTCTTACAAACAGGGTTTATCATAGCGGTCGAAATCAAATGTTAAAATAAAAAACACAGATATAACACAGTGCTCATTCAGTGCAGGAGTCGTCAGCAACTTGACACCGGTTGCACAAAATCACTGCATAAAATATTCCTCTGTTATGCGAAGCAATACCCAGGTTTTGATAACAACCAGAAACATGGCTGGTGTAACGTAGAAAAACTGTCAAAGGAAATACACAATCGTTTTTCAAGATCGAAGAAGCGACCTCACCTTCTTTGTCCATACGAATCGTACGAATAGTAGTTGTGGAGCGAGGATAGGGTGTCCCTGCCGCCAGCTGCAACGAACAACTGGTTTACCGTGTGCTTTTTATCTAACACTTCCCAAAACCCATCTACTGTATCTGCCGAACAAAAAAAAAAACGAAAGCAACAAAAACAAGGTTCGGGGCAATCCTGGGGAACACACTGAACACGCAAATGTTACTGAAAACAAAGCGAATTTAATGACTGCAAACAAGGAGCTATTCGCAGCAAAACGTTAGTACTGTATGGCAAAAGAAGCACCTGGACTAACCTTGGAAGTCGGAGTCGTGCGATGACTCGGGCATAGAATACGTCGTGTTCCTGCAGAGACAAACAAGGCCGGTGACAAATACTAATATCGAGAGCTGAAGGTAGATACAGGATGTGAGTCATATTGCTTGGGTTCGAAAAGCTTTTTCAAAAGATGCTTTCCTGAGGCAGAGAAAAAATCTTACATTTTCTACACAGTAATTTGTATGAACGATTGGGCGGATCTAGACCTGCCAGCAAGTAAGCCTCAATTACTTGCATGTTTACGTCCTTGCAAATTTGCCTTTCCAGCTGAAGGTATTTCAAGACAGAGAGTTGCAGTTTGGACAATTGGCGTTCACAAACGACGACGGGCTAATTGGTTTGGCATCTGGGGAGCGTTTTGAGCTTTTCTATCAGTTCAAAATTATTCCAAACTGAACACCGACAAAACCGTTGCCTTACGTATTGAGTTCAGAATCCACTACTTGCATACATCACGGTAATCAAACAAGCAAACAGCCGGCATGGAATTAAATGCGTCACATCTTATACCTGTCGTAGGTTGATATGTCATGCGGCGACCTGGCGAAGGCGATAAACTCGGCGATGAAATGGCCCGTCTTGTCCCGGAGGTAGGGGTGCAGGGCGTCGTAGAACTCTTTTGATGTGATGCCGATGGAGCCAATTGCTGATAATATCAGGTCACGTACGCGTCGGACCAGTAACCTTTCAAGGAACAAGCCCGCAATGATTAGAAGTGTACAAATGTTACCAGAGCATTGGTTCATGCGTGTTTTCCAGTTCAAGCTTGTTTGTTAAGTATACTGCTTTGTGCATGAACGGATGGGTTGGATCTATCAAAAATATGTTCAACGCGCAACTCGAAATTTCGTATAATTTCACCAATCTACACGATCTTTTGTACCGCTACCACTTATTTTTGCCAAGCGCACGGATTTACAACGCTCTTTGAAAACCTTAGGTAACAACTGTTGAACACATCTTCTCAAAGAAACATCTGAAAACACAAAAGCTCAAACGTGGTGCTGAAGATGCAGCAAATCTGCCTCTTCCCTGGCGCGACGCAAGGCGATTAAGACCTCAATGCTTTCATAGAAAAAGGAAAAATCGAAAACAAGAGGCTTGTGCTGAACGTGAATTTGCCGAAGTGGTCGTATGTTTGCGGCTTTACGAAAGCGAAGTAGTTTTAAAGCGTTAAAGCGAATACGAAGTGATTCTTTGAAAGAATATGTGCCAAACAACACTGAAAATTGAACCTACATTGGTGTTTACAATATTTTTTTGAGACTCGACCCTCGAGAACCTTCCATCAATTCGAGCCCCTTGACACAGCAGTGTAGAAGAAAAGCCATCGGTTCACATATGTTGCCGGATAATCCATAAATAGAAGTATTGCTTTACCGTATCGATGAAACTAATTTGCTACACCTTGGAGCTGGTCTCGGCTCCACCTGACACCTACTGCACTACACGTTGGCATCAAAAATGTGCAAATGCCAAGTTGAAACCACCACCTGCAACACAAACGATTCTCCTCCGCAGCTACACAGCTCGCATAACCGGCCCATACATAAGTGTCTGTATGGCCGATGAGCCGTGTGCACATCTCAAGATCGGAAGCGAAACGAACTTACATATTGTTAGCGCCAAACAAGATAATCAGCTCCCTTCTGATCCAAGGCGCGAGGCGGTGAATCTGCGCCGGATTGTTGCGGAAAAATGTAGGCGAAATATCACGGACTTTATTCTTATTGTTCACGTGCGTCACCTGCAGGGCAACAGAAGAAAGCATTGTTGCGTCACAAACGAAATAAAAGAAATCAAAACGTTTTGAGCAGAGTGACAGCAGCGGACAACAACAACCTGTGTTTCAACGCCAGCCACATCTCGCGGAAGCAGAAGCTTGGCAACGTGAAAGGCATGATTTGAACAAGAACAAGCGAAATGAAGTCATCATCACATTTTGTGCTGGCTAATGTACGTCGTCTCAGACCAAAACTGTCCAAGATTCATGCCCTACGAGCGATTTAGAACTGTTACGCTTTACTACTTCTTTCCTTTTGCTCAGGTGTACACCAGAACATTTTGGGGGGGGGCGATATTTTAAATCCTGTCATTCATTATCTGTTAATAAAAAAGTGCGGAGCTTCAGCACAAGCACTTAATAGCAGTTGAACATGTTTCCCAGCAAGCGCAAGTGTCGCTGAAGTCGGTAGAAAAGCTCGAGGCTGCCACGAAAGTAACATGAAAAGCACGCGCTGAGTGTGAAGGTCAATGTTAAGAACCTGTCAGGCGATTTGCCTGACTCGTAAACATGGCACTTAAAGTCTTGTGATTTATCCACAACGCATACACGCGTTAAAGAACCACGTTCCTCACGAAGACGTAATGGTGATTCAAAAACCCGGCCCCTGACGCGTCTCTGCACTTGGAGAAAAACGTAACTTTTAAACCGATTTCTCGTAACACTATGCATCGCCAGTCCTACAACCTTTTCAAATAGAATCTGTTTGACCGATTTCCTATTAAAGATTTGTTGACTGATTCAAACTCTTCATCCGTGTGGAGACCAGTTACTTGAGTACAGATATGTGAAAGTTCAGCACATTCAACTTTGAATCACTGCAAAAAGATGAAAGCAGAGCCCAGTCGGCTGATTCCTCGAAAACTTCCAGCAAGCTTAGAGTTTTTGATGGTACTTTGTTGGTGTATCATTCAATTATTTAATTTTCACTCTACTCAAAATAATAGGTAACTAAATCCTGTGTTCAACAAGAAACGAAACAAGTACAATAAACTGACAAAAAATCTCGTAAAAATAGGTTAGCGCCCAGAAAAACATCATCCACACTGATCTTTACAAGCCATGCATTGGCCACGTAGTCTGCACTGCCCTAATGCGACACTTCTCGGTGTATTTTCCGTCAACAACACCACAATCTCATGTCATGCTCTCTAAATCGAGGCAAAATGCTAGACTCTAAATCCTTGTGACTACAGCTGAACACTGCAGATGCGCAGCCTTCCCTGGTAATGAATGCGCTCGCTTGCACAGACCTCCAATTCCTGTTGCGTTGGTCACCCTTCAGTAAGTAGTACCAAGCGGGCTGCTTACAATAGTCACGATTTAGAAAAGGAAGCCGACACGGAAGCAGCGTATATTGGGCCCGGCAGTAAAATATGACTGATACTCACGAAGGGTCTGCAGCAGTGTTCCCTTTAAGGTGCGCAAATGCGCAGCACCACCAGATAATTTGCGCAGTGCAATCCCATTTTCGCGCACTTGCAGCATTCAAAATCTCATGTCGTTTATGTAACGCATAGCCATAGACCTTTCACCGCTGGAAACGCTTCACTAGTTGCGATTGCACCTGGTTGCGCCCTTGCTTGCCCACTAAAACAAACATTTGCTCAGTGTAAAATTTTCTTGGAGGGGACACTGGTGTGCAGTGACCCTACGAAGTTGACACTGTTACCACAATCACGTTAAAGAGTTATAAACAAAAACTGATCGTAATTGCGTCTTAATTCCTGCAGCTAAAAAACTAAGACACTTTGTCTGTTCGGAATGCGAGCGTTTTAAGTGTCATAAACAAGCCTCGTTAAAGCCAGAGTTGCTTGAAACCTTTGTTTTCAATCAAGGCCGGGCGGCTTTCATCATGTAACATTTCAATTTTTTGTTATTAAGCCAAAATTTACTAAAATGTTAGATTGCTTNCGCTAAAGATGGTATNCGTGCACGTCAGACTTGCATTGTTCACTTTTGCGTTNNATATAATAGTTGATGATGTTAACGCAAAAACTTCAGTTGTAGCTGCAGGCATANAGTTTGCTAAATTAACGCGCATTTGACTCTTTTGACTTTATGAAAAAGGTTCCCAAGTTGCCTGTTTCTGCTGTCAACCATTGCCCGAAGTGTGTTTAAAATAAATTCTTTCGTTTGACTGTAGCACCTTGGTCGGAATTTGATAAGGCTGTAATTGCGAAACTAATTTACGTGGGTCAACCGTGTTGATTGGAAAAAATTAATGGTGTTGACAAGCAAAATTTCCGAAATAATGGGAATTTCATTATATTTGATTCTGAAAAAGTTACAATTAAAACATTGTTGTTAAACCTTTTCGATCATTTCATTTCTAAGAGGAAATTTTTTCAGGAGGCGGGTTCTTCGTTGTTTTGAGCAACCAAAACAGNCCACGGAGGCAATTAACCCAATACTGTATCTCGGTTGCTATTCACCGTCAGCCTTGTAACAATCGAAAACTACACTCGGACCATTCCTTAAAAACCTCAAAGACAACCTCACCCTGTGATTGTGTCTGTAATACAAGCGTCGTCTTCGGATGATTTCGATGTTGGTCGAAGCAATGAGCGCTGCGTTAACGTTCTCCTGTTGCAGTCGGATGGGCGATCGCCATTCGTGGACCTGGGCCGACATGAAGTGGGCGAAGGTGTCGGCGAGCCTGCGACACGTTCAACACATAACGACTCAGTGCCTGGGTTGGTTTCTTCGGTGATAGACCAATTATAATTTAAAAATTATTATTTTTTTGAATGACCGAAATAAATTAAGTCTTTTCGGTCATAATGTCTGAAAAGGTAGGCTCGCTAGTGATTGCTGTCACGGTGAGTTTTAATACAATTATGCAGGTTTTTTAAAGAAAAATGTTAGGTACCCGGCATGCACCTGAAGGGACCCGATTTTCTCGGATTCTTGGGGTCTAATGATAATTTTCGTTGTTTCTAGGGACCCGATTTTCAATTCTAGGGTCGAATCGAGTCTCTAAGCCTAACACACCTTTAAAAAAACCTGCCATTATGTGACAAACGACGGAAATGTCTCAGCGAAAAAAAAAACAGCTCAGAACAGTTGCACAGGCTGTGCACATTGATCTGACTTCAGCATAAGCCGAAGACGAACTTCAGTTGAAGCCCTAGCGATAAGCGTAGGCCAAAGTAAAAAACACTTCACTGCAAAATTAATTGCAAGACCTTCGGTGCACGGCGTAGACATCTTCAGACGGGAAACGAGGTAAAACGGGTTGAGTGACGAAGAATTGGTCATAGTCGTCGTTTCCACGGATGTTGTATAAGATGGAGCGGAATACTGTCTTGCACAGCGGACATTCGGGCTGAAAAATCAATGACAATGAAAAACCACAATGTGAACACACGAGCTCAGACAACAGTTTCGCAACCAGTAGCTTGACTGACTATAAGACGCAGTCCAATCCATGAGCACAGAGATGCAGACTGAAGGTTTCCTCGATAACAAGCAGGTTAACTGCAAATGGCATACAGCGTGCATAAAGTGGGCGGTATACATTGCAAAAAATGTAGATTAAAGGTCACACTTTAAGCTAGGACGAACGCTAACTTGTGACGAGTTAATGCAAGACATGTTATCTAAATTTGAGAAGTTTTGCCTCTGGTTTGCAGGGCCTTTTCACAATGTGTACTGCTCCACTTAATTATGAAACTTAATGTTTATAAAACGCAATCTACAAGAGCTTCCTGAAAAGCACTGGTGAGAGGTTTGGTAAAAACCACACTGCACACTTTAAAATGAACTTTTTTAACATTGTTTTTGATATACCTTGCAGTGTTGCATCTTACAACTGCATCAATCATAGATGGCATTTGTTTTAGAACCTTTCATCCACACATCAGAGTCGGTTATTGTAGGTTTTATGACCTCATTTCGCCGTTTCAGTGCATCACCCCATTACCATCTCCGTGTGCTCATGTTTATAACTTCCAAGTTTTTACAACATGCAGCCAAACTTAGAACTCAACCAAGTGCTACAGCACATTCAACTCAAATCTACTACTAAAGCATGTGCAAAAAAGTGGAAATCTCCCGGTGATGTCATTCCAAGATTCTAAACTTTCCGCCATATTTTTCAGCAGTTAAGAACAGCATTTGCTTTTTATGTTGTCTTTGATTGGGCTTTACTAAATCAAAATAATCACTAACTCAATAAATGTAATACAGCAATTCATACCTTTGCCACAGTGTGAGGGTTTTAAAACTTTTCATCTAAACCAGGGGTTCTTAAGCGAAAAGCCAGGGGTTCTTAACCTAAGCTCCATGATTGCTTCAGGGGGTCTGTAGACCACAATCCAATCAAGAAATCTGCAAGTTTTTATTTACCTATTTGGGCCAATGGGCCATTATTCAGCTCGATCGCACCACAACTATAATCTAACATGCACCTCAAGGCCTAACTAGATAATCCCCTTACCACTTACCACCTTTATGATGTAAAACAGTCCACAATGGTTACAGAATTTTCTGGTAAAACTTAGCATGTGCACTGATGTGAATAAAAGACTTGTAAATTTTGTTCATGTGCAGCCATCTATTGTTTCAGTCATTGTTTGAAGCAGTGGTTCTCAACTTTCATGAGCCGTGGCACCTTTCTAAGTTTAACTGGCGAGTACTTAATACTTAATATATTGTGACACTTGCGTTATGCAATATCACGGCAAAGCTACCTAGTAAAGGCCTTTACTCGTGGCCCCCAGAGAACTGCTGTGGCCAGCGGAGAGGTTGCAACATCAGGAATGAGATGTCAAACAAAAACATTTGAATCTGAATTTTCTTGAAGTACAACAGTTTAGTTCCAGGCATTTGCGACTACAAAACTTGTATGATTTATAGATAACTGCAACATGAATATGCTTAACGATTACCACCTGGGTTTGCAAACATGTAATATGCTCTCATTTGAATAAGATGTTTTGTGCGTGATTATGCCTGACAGAGTATTACTGTGCCATAACATGGTTGCACAGACTAGCTAGTAACCAGGTTCTATCAGGCAGGTGCATCACCAGAATGGTTTTCCTGATTTCTAAAGCATGGCAACAGAAGATACTCATTTATGAGGCACCCTTTCGGGCAAGTATACTCAAACCACACAAAAATTACAATCAAATAACTAACCACTGACCATCTGCTATGGCTGAAAGCAGCCAACAGTAGTTGCTCACCTTTACTTTAGACCATTCTTTCAGGCAATCGAAACAAAATGCATGAAAGCATTGATCTGTGACAGCTTTATTGTCTGGTTCAGTCAAGCAAATAGGACACCTGTGAAAGGTTCAATGATTTATAAACTAATCACTTTAATTGCAAGATTTCAAAAATGAGGAAACAAAAATTGTTTGAAGTGCAAAGCATAATTAACTGTGTCAAAAATGTTTCAATTTTTTTGGAATAGGCTAGGAAAAAACATTAAAGGCAAGCATCCAAGTGCTGTCTGTGAACGAAGTCAATTTTTATGGTGAACCAAACAAATAAATGGCCAGTTGTAAAATAACACACCAGGCTTTCTTAATTTTATAAGACTATGAGAAACGGTTCATAATTTTTTGAATATAATAATGTTAAAACAGAATTCTTAGCAAACTTCAGACACAATATTTGATGTGTGTCATTGCATCGTAACTTGTAAGAGCAAGAAAAACAAAAAAATTTTATTTATACCAATTTCAACACAAAACAAACCTCATGCTCAAGAGATTTGTGGTAATGACTGCTAGCCTATTTTGTTATGAAATTACTTGATGTATCAGCATGCTTGTTTCAATTACGCATGTCAACAATAACCTGACATACACAAACAAATAAATTTCTGCAATTTAGAACTTGAACTAAATTAGTGGCTGCATAATGGCACTACCTATAGTCCAGGGAAAACATACACAAATATCATTTTTAGACAAGGTGCCAGATGGCAAAGATGCAGTAGTATATAGAGCATAGCACTCAAAGGAAGATGACCATTTGTTTTAAAACATGGCTTCTATGTACATGTGACTTGACCTTTTTATTTTAGATGAATCAACATACAATCCTACAAAAACAAATATGAAAAGCTATTGTTAACAAAGCATCTTGACCAATAACCTAACAGATAGTTATATTAACTGAACAAATAGTCATTGTTCCAAGCTATTTAGTATAATATTGAAAAGCAAGAGTCACATTTTATCTTAAAACATAGGTCAAATTTTACACAAGTACTGCAAAAGCATTTGCTTGTAATGATTTGCTAAATTACCATGTAGATTTGCTGCTCAATTGCTATATACCAGGGTGCAAACTTTTCTGTGAATGTTAGTAGTGGACAAAAATTTTTAATAATGCACACAAAATTTTTGGTCATGCTGCACGAGATTACATTTTTGTACCCCTATTCCCCTGCTTGTATATATATAGCTACTTTGTTTTTCTTTTTTGCTGAGACATTTCAATCATTTTTGCTGAGACATTTTGGTCACTGAAACATTTCGCTCATGTCTCACAGTTGCATTAAAACACGCCGTAACAGTGTTTTTTAGCCTATATTTTCACACATTTTGACCGAAATGACTAAATTCTTTTCAGTCATTTCAAAATCATTTCGGTCTATGACCGAAAAATGACCCAAAAAAAATCAGTATATATATAGTAGAACTTGTCTAATTCATCAATTTGTCACTTTTTTGTTGGTCCCAGCAGAATCCCTATCTTTTGTGTACATTTCCGTTCGTCTAATTCGCCAATTGGCTTAATTCGTCACTCTTTCTATCCCTGAGAAGCATTTCGTTCGGCTAATTCGTCATTTGCGGTTTCGCTTTTGATGTCTAAACAGCTAGTACGTGTGGGGATTCAAACAAATTAAGGATCTTTATCTGAGAATTGTTGCACCTCGCAATTTGTTTATTGAATTTCTACATGAGGTTCGAAGCGCGACCCGACTCCCCATTGAGAGAATGCGGAATAGTTTATTAAAGTTTTTAAAAGGTGCTTGATAAAATGGAAGAGTCCAAATAAAGCAGAGGAATTAATTGTTGCATTCAACCACAACGTCATTAACTTGTATTTTAAATAAGAGCACTGCGTATGTATACAAGTTACTATGATAAAGTATACGAGTTTCTATGATAGAGTTTTTATCTGTTTGCATAATTTGTCAGTTCGCCTTAACTTGTCACTTTTTTCTAATCCCTTTGAGGTGACGAATTAGGCAAATTCTACTGTACTAGGTATTTTATGCTGCTTTTCAGTGATTTAGCAAACATGGTTTTCTCGTGCATTTAACACTGTTTTACTTTCACTTAAAATTTTACTATAACTTCACCATCACTTTTGTCTTCTTGCATTTTTGTTGTTGCACTTTACATTGAACATTGCCCATATTCCTTTTCTTATTGGTACATTGCATGTATTAGGGAAAAAAACATTACTATGAGGAAACCTACTTGAATAGGTCTCAGGCAAAAT
>JGI24021J15306_10011256_pt1 | contig 11118 bp, 6 predicted proteins | sample Ectturendosymbi1_FD_15306 | JGI IMG/M metagenome (IMG submission 15306)
CTAATGATTAAGACTTGGATTTGGTGTTTAGTTAAGTGCTTCGCGTTAGAAAAACAAAAATAAATGAAATATAAGAATAAGTCCAATACTTTTCCTTGGTTATAGTTATTCCCGTATGCTGCTGCAGCTTATTTTGGGTATCTGACATCTAGCCAAAAAGTTAATTTATTCTAGACACTGCAAAAAAGCAATCAACAAACTTTATNCCTTTACTCTGAGAAGCAAAATAAATGACAAACAATAATAGGTCAGAAATTTCGCTTGACACCNGCTACCTTCCTTGTGGGTTTGCCTACATCAGCCGGCACAGCCATCACACACTTTTTCAGGTGTTGACCTTAGCTGACATTGTGCATTTCGGATTACTTTCGCCACCTTGCACGTTTCCAGGCATTCAAATCATACGACACTCTGAATATCGTTGTTTTGCACTTTCTTCGACTGCTGGCTACCTTCTCTCTGGGTTACGTCAGCCGGCACATCCAGCCCGCATTTTTAGCGGTATTTTGCTGGATCCGTTTTATTTACTGCCAGCTCATGTAACTTTGGTAGCTGGAAAGCTTACTGCAATTTTGATGAGTTAAGCTAAATTTGATAATTATTATCGATAAAAATGAGTTCTGACCTCATGAAATGTACTAACAATTTCAACCAGGGGGGCATTTTTGTACATCCTGGTTCTGTACAGAATGGAAGAGAGAGGAGGACCTATCAATACAGATCCTGATTCAGTGATTTCCATCACATACCATCTATAATCTTTTTCCTATTTGAAGTTCATACATTTACATACATTGAAAACTGTGAAGAGCAATACTGCATTTAACAATTAACCAACTTGTTTGGGCTTCAATTACAAAGTCTTTTAAAAACTGGCAAAAGTATGGAAACTCTCAAAAACCACCTGGCATCCCTGGCAAAACACGTACTACTGAAAATTTAAAAAGCATTAAGACATTATAAAAGCAAAATGTTAGCTAGTAAAGATTGTATTAAAGTTTCTTTATTCAATTTTTTATTACTGTTTTTTTTCCAAGACGTTGGTTAGTCTTAAAATGTAAAAAACATAATATTCCTAAAATCATTTTTTACTTTTTTCTTAGTTAATGCTATAACAACCTTAACTACTGAGCTTCTTTGTTATTGAGCACAATTTGATTCTAGTTCCTTTTGCCAAAAAGTCAATTTTGATAAAGCAAAGCTAGGCATTTTCAAGGTGTATTAATTAATGTAGCAGTTTACTGAAACTGATTTTACCTGTGGATACTGATCTGAAAATGGGCATAATGTGAAATGTGTATTGTACCACTGTTTGTGTTTGATAAACTTGTGTGTGAACTAAGTTAAAGTATCAGTAGAGTAAATTTTCATGTCATCTTTGTGCCTGCATGGATAAATAAAGTTTTGGAAGCAGTTAACCAAAAAATGGTGTTTACAAGCATAACCAATGTTATGTAGAATTTTGTAGTGCAACATCACAGGCACAGAGTGCTTGCATTATTTTTTTTAACGTAATTTTGTAAATGCATTCAGCCAAGCCCTTGCTTTGTGAAAGCAATGGTAGATGCCGGTACTTCTGATCCTAAGTACGTTTGGCTGCTTGGCAAAAGGTATCCTGTGATTGAATGTTATACTGCACCAAGTCCTTCTCACAACATACGCAAAGATTCCCAGGTAACAGCAATTGAGAAGCAGATAAATGGAAGTGATTTACCTGCTTCTTCTAAGTCACTAGATGCAAATTCACATGACTCAGATGAAGCTGCTTTTGATGTAAGTTTGGATGAACCTCATACTACTGATGAGATTTCAACCCAAAGTAAGGCTGATGTGGCTGTATCAGCTGATCATGAACAAAGCAGCACACAAACTGCTTTATCCATTGCTGTGTCACAAACAGTGCCAGATTCTGCAAAGTCAGATGATGCTGAACTTCTTGTTGCCGACATTCCTGCAGAAGTTTCTGATGTGATTAATCTTGCATTGTCAATTGTTGAAGCACAGGAAATGGAATCTCAAGAACCTACAGCATTTGAATATCAAGCTTCCAGTCCAGCAGATACAGATGGAAAGACAATGCCTTGTAAAAAAGATACTGATATTAGTCGATTCAGTGAAGAAAGGTCTATTTCACAAAGTGAGCTGTCTTCCAATGCTGTAGCTGATGGCCATGATTCTCTTCCAGAGACTGGGGATGTTATTTCACAAGTGTCTGAAGGCACTTCTGCACTGCTTAATGAGAGTGATACTTCACCATTGCAGTCTGGGGATCAGGATGCACATGATTTAGAAGGTGACGATGAAGTTGCACTGAATCCAGAGGCACAAGCATCACAAGACAATTTACATGATTTTCCACCAGAATCATTTATTGAAACGTTTCATCATGGTGATGAAACAGTGGTCAGTATATCTGGAAAAATTGATATCTTAGATTATGCTAGTTCTGAATGGAAAGGGTCTACATACACTGCCAAGTGCCTTCGTAAGGGATATCAAATGCTCATAAAAGCCTCTAATTGTTCACTCATGCGTCAAGTTCGTGGCGACAACTACTGTGCACTTCGTGCAACAGCCTTTCAGATCTTAACTCAAAAGCTTCATCTTTTTCAATCACACAGTGATTGGGAAGATTATTTGACAAAAATTATTATGAAGTTGCAGAAAAAATGTGATTGGCTCAGTCAGTGGACCTTTGCTGAAAGGTTACCCTCAACTGCCACAGATCGTTTTGAAGTAATGAGTGATTGCATTGTGTATTTTATTCAGCAGATGAAACTCTCTCAAGCAATTAGCAATGACAATGATCGCCAGATGCATGTCTCTGCTTTATTTAATTCTGGATCAAACGTTGAAATCAAAATCTTCGAGGCACTCAAGCTTATAATGTTGGACACTGCGATCAGACTTCATGAAGCGAATAACCACAACGAAGAAGTTCCTGTCTTTGCGTGGCTTTTGTTTGCCAGGGATACAAGCACTAACCCCAAAAACCTTATGTTGAACCACCTAAACCATGCTGGAAAAAGTGGTGGTCTAGAACAGGTGCGTAAAGTTANTAATGTGTTGGCTGCAATAATATGGTGGTTGGTGGTGTTCAGTAATCTTGTGCAATGTTTCTTGCAAATCACCTACTTATTATACCAGTAGCATAGTCAACCCAAAATGTTGGGAGGGGCCAAATATTTTGACTTTGATGGAAGAACAGTATTTGGTTTGGGACACCACCTCTCGAAGTGCGAAACAAAAAGATACTAAAAATTTGGATGGGGCCATGGCCCTTTTGACCCCCCTGGCTATGCCTATGTGCTATACCTTGTGAGCTGTTTATTCTGTTGTTCTGCATGTCAACTCTGTTGTATCAAGCATTTCAATTCTGCTGTGTTCAATGTCATTTGATAGTTTTTTGGTCTGCTTGGAAATACTTAAGAAGAGTGGTCTCAAGCAAATGAGATCATCCAAAGTTTCTGACCTGTATTTTGTCTATATGCTCTCAATTTCATCTGTAAAATTGTATTAATTATAGCCTTAAAATTGTTTGTCCAAATATTCAATTAAAATTGGGTTATGTTTTCACAAATGGCAGTAAATTTTGGTTATATCTGAAATATTTCAATTGGAAGCGACACCATATGTATAATTCGCCACAAATAGTTATGACAAGACCCTATTTATCTTTTGACTACATACATTTTTGCAGAGACACTAACCTTGCTTGTTATCCATTGAATATATACCAGTAGCTTTTACATTTTAATCAAGAATGTGATGTACATGAACACTTAATCATGGAAGCATGTTTTGTATACTTTTTTCAACTTACATGACTTGAAATCTTCTGCTTGTTGTGGAGTTAAAAACACTGAGTGCTTCAGAATTTCAGCCTTAGCAAACATTAAATAAGTGAAACTTTGTGTGAAAAAGTTTTCAGAAATTCTAGTGTTTTGTTTTTATTTTTACCGCAGCATACTTTTCACACAGAAACATCTGATATGACTTTGCTAGGACCATACTTAATTCTCACCATTGTATTGTCGTGAAATCATTAAAAAGTTTTCTATTGTGTGGATGTGGAAGATGAACAAAGCCTGGTAAATGTGTAAAGCCAAAACACACATTTAAAAAATTAATAAATAATTTTTTGTGTCATTTATTTGTAAAAAAACTTAATTTCAGTCATTGACCAAATTTTTTTGAAATGACAAAAAAATTAAGTCAATTCGGTCAAAAAATGTCAAATTCAAAGAAAGTTTTTCAGCCATTTCAGACAAATGACCAAAATGTCTCAGCAAAAAAAACCAGATCCAAAAACGTAGAAGACGAACATTGAAAAATCAATTTATAACTATTGTAAATTCATTATTAGCAGCTATTTTTCGGCGTTAGTACTATATTCATCTTTAAAAGGTGAAGCGTGTTCCTTCGTTTTGCTGAAAAATTTGTTGCTTACCTGGTGCGTTGCAAATGTTTAGTTGTTTCTTAGCAGGGGAAAAAATGGACAAAGCAGCCGTTTTCTTAAAACGTAAAAACTTGTCCAGGTGGAAGTGTGTCTTCTTGGCCAAGCCCTGGAATTGACCATTCGCGTTATCCGGCCGTCCAACGTTGAGCAAGAGGACTTTGTCACGCACTACCCCGACCACATGGTCGGCAATTGGGACAAAGTGGACCTGATTGCGGAAGATGACCGGCATTACAATATCGTTGTGAAATAAATCTCTAGAAGACGGTAAATAAAAACTGAAAAGCGTTCTGTCCCTCATTTCTGATATTGTCTTCAACTCTTGGCGTTCGCGCTGCTAATTTGCTCTGGCGATCCTGCACTCGATTGAACGCGTTATGAGTTTTTGCCGCGTTGTCTGCGTCGTGTTTAAACTTTGCAAACGCATGTCCCGTTGAATGTAATTAATCGTGTTTTGTAACCCGCGTCTCTTTGTTCACTCTGCCTTGTAAGTCGCTACGGAATGCAGAAAGAGTTCAGTCCGCTGCGTAAAGCACCGTTAGTCGCGCTGTTTCGTAACTATCTGCTCTGTTGCGTAACAATCTGCTGTTTCGTAACGCAAGGTGACAACAGTATTAATCTGCTTAAATGAGCGACTGTGGTCAATGTATTGTTCGTTGGAAACAATCATTCGTGGAAATGTGAAGCTGAAAATTATTTCAATATAAATATTTTTCTCGCCTGTACTGCGCAATGTATGATGTAAAGGTTGGAATAGGCAAAAACAGGAAGCTTTCGAGTTCTGGCTTGTGTCTTCATCCACAAGCACGATTTTGATTAGTTAAGTTTAGTATTACGCAGCGCCTCTGAGAGAAATTTTACCAGGGGTCATGAACACCACTTGCTGTTCCCCCTGAACTTCTGGGGCCCTCGTCGAAACTTGTACAGCTTGTTTGTATAGAATCCAGAATTAAGATTAAACAGCTGGCATGCTAAGATTTTGAAATAGATCAATTGTTTTACTGGCAACTGGCTATCACTAGTAATTTTGGGCTTGATTACAGAAAAACTTGGCGTGCGTACTTTCACCTTCCCGGGCCCGGGTGCGATGCACCCCCCTCTCTCGGGTACGATGCACCCCCTCTCTCGTAGGTCCTGGTACTAAGTTGGTGAAATAAGAAGTGTCTCGAAAGATATAGAATGTCGCCAAATCGCTGCAATTTTTATCCAAGTTGCAGCAACTTGAAAGGAGACACATCCAGAAATAAAATAAAGAAATAAGCGTTTTTTACCGGAATCACAGTTTCGCTCAATAATTAAACCAGTCGCTGATAAAAAAAAGCTGTGGTCATATTTCTGTGGGTGCAACGAAAAGGTTTGGAATGTGTAAATTTTGAAAGTTTGACAAAACAAGTGGTTTAGCTTTAGATTTTTGTTTTGCGTCGTCATTTCGTCAACTTCATGGGAGCGCACCTACAACGCCAAAATTTATCCAAGGTGCTGCAGGAATAGTTCTGCGAGTTGAACTTATGATTTTCCTTTAACTATTGTTCATTTGCTGATTCTCAGTTCGTTGTTCGTGGGATAAACTTCCAGCAGTTGGAAAATTGAGGAAATAACGCTTTTTTTCCACAGGTTGGCTACAACCTTCAACTGGACTGAAAAGGTTGAACACGGCGAGCAAGGTTAAACTTTAAAAAGGTTGAATCCCTCACATTGAATTAGAACTTAACCGCGGGCTGCTGTGCAGCGCCGGGCAGCGCCTATTCGAACACCTATTTCATTTTCGACCAAGAGCGCAACATTTCTGAACGAACTGACGCAAGCAGGCAGTTCAGTTTCGTTTATGCTCGGTTCCTGTCGGAGTGTCACGTGCGTCTGCGGCGCCTATTACCGCTTACTTGCGCGGTAGGCCACGAGGCTGCTCTGGCAGTGAATGCTGCACTGTGGGGGAAAATCTGCAAAATATCCGTTCTCACGTTTCTCGTTTTACTTGAGAAGAACATGGATGCAGCCTATCAGCCTTGCCCATTTGTTGCTCATGTTTAGAGTAATTGGCGTTGAAGAAGGTTCTGTCGCAATGCAATAAAACCAGGTTCGCAGGGAAAACGCACGCCACATTTGCTGCGCTCATTAGCCCCTCACCCATCCAGTATGAAACTCGGCGTCTCCGAAGATGTTTTCGCCGCTACACGAAAAAACAACGGTAAAAAAATAATGACAATCTTTCGTCGGAGGTTAAGTTGCGTCAGCACCGAAGATGGTTTTTGAGCAGCCAGCCACACCTGGCATATCGAGCCCGCTCAAATCCTATTTTTCAAATTTCTAAAACTCGGGTTTAGTGGAAAGTGTTACGAAGATTTGAATCTGTCGTGTGAAGATAAGGAAGAGGCGATTGCGAAATTTCGCGAAAATTTAGCAGCGCAATTGCGAAACTTTCCGAAAATACAGCAGCTCAACTGCGAAACTTTCTGAAAATTTAGCAGCTCAATCAAGCTTGTTCATGTTCAATTAGTCTGTTAGCTTCGCCTGCTGCACTTCTACACAAAATATATCATCTCAGGCCACACCGAGTCGTTGGAAACATAGAAAGTGTAGAAAAAAAGCAAGTGTGTCGTCAAAATAAAAGGAACTATGTCGTCATGTAGGAACAATTGTCATAGAATCATTTTGTTTCGTCTAGTATTTCGCCGAACCAATTCCGTTAATCCAGGTTCTTTTAAGGAAAATATTAGGTTCCCTGTATGGATCTGTAGCGACCCGATTTCTCTGATTCTAGGGATCCGAATAGGGTCCCTAAAACACCTTAAAAAAACCCTGGTTAATCTCAACTTTCTGCGCAACGTCACAAAGCAAAGCGGCTAATCTGGATGTTTCGTACAACCCAGTTTGCGCGTAGTGGATTTGTTCAAGCATGTAATTAAGGTTGAAGAGGGTTGTTGAAGCAGCACAGCTCCTGATTGTGTCACCGAACGTCCAGCATAGCTTCCCGCACCGCTACCATTTGACACCTCAAGAAGCGCAGCCTTCCACCATTGGTTACGGCTCGGCGAAACGCCATAGGCTACCCTGACTGATCAACGGGCAGATCTGATGCATTATATTCGGCTGTGCTGCTTTTCTGTCACGTCGCAGTCTTTCCTGGAGACGCTGGAAATGTCAAAGACCTCCGTGCTTTTCCTGAGGCGGTCGTCGGTTGAGCTGGTGTTCATGCACCCGCTGTCATTGCTGCTCATTTTCTTCAACTGCCGACCTCTGCTCGACATCTGCGAGATCGTGCGGCGACGGCGGCGCTTGGCGTCCTCGTCGCACGAGAAAGCGTCCACCACCGAGTACCGGAAGTGACGGTTGCGGACGCTGTAGATAATGCAATTCCAGAACGAGTTCGACAACAGCAGACGCACAGCGATGAACTCGCACGAGGTATGCGCGTTCATGACGGTCGCGGAATACGTCTTCGGAAATACCAACGGTGTTATGTATCTGAAAAACACAAACGCGTCATAGTGTGCGAAACGCAGCGTTTTCGAAAACCGGGTCTGTGGAATTTTTCGAATGCATTGCAATGCCAAGCGTGACGCACAGCAACGTGAACTATGACCAGACTGATGGGGACATGTTGAGGTTTTTGTTGGTGAGCTCTGGACTCAAATATTCCGGTAGGTGGCACTCCGGAGCAACGTGCAAAAATGTTTGAAAAAACCGGTGTTGAACTCTGGCAGCCTCCAACCGATTTTATCTTGCCAGACGAGTATCAAACATTTTCGGTAACCCAATCTGCCTCCAGGTAATTAGTGCGGGACTCTATAAGATGGGTTAAGCGCCCCTGGGGCGAAAGAATAATCGTTTCGTGTTACAAATTGAGCAGAACAGATTGAGAAATTGTAACTTCTCTCCTTTATACATTTACAACAATCACTGAAGCAGGATTGCCAATTTAGCATTTTTGAAGCCAGATTTTGAAACTCTGTTTTTTTAACGCTTTTGGCTGTTGCTGGAAATCAAGAGAAGCCAGACAAAATCTGGATTTGTTTTCAGTCGGAAAGGCTTGGCTCTAGCAAAACATTGTCTGACCTGCATATTCATTACAAGGCTCTAATGAAAAGAGTCTATGACCATGCAGGGTGCACAGAATATTGCAAAGATTTTACTGTTGCTCTAAAAATGATCGATGTTATTGATAAGAAACAAATGTACAACTAATTGCAGAGAAAGAAAAGAAAAAGATGGGAATTGTATTATATCATTGTTTCTGACGAGTTTTAATGCAATTCCAGAACTCTTTTGTGTTTGGTTATGCATGTTTTATGTGTATATGCTTTAAAACTGCTATCTGGATTTTTTTGGTGAAGACAGGTTGGCAACCCTGCACTGAAGACGTCTCGTTTGCGCTTGCTCGAAGTCTGTTGTGTGACGCAGTGGTTCTCAACCTTTTTTGGCCCAAGGCCCATCAAAAATCCGATGGACGATTTTGTGCTGACACCTCATGAACAACTTGTCAAAAACACAAGAACCTAAAAAATGATCTTACATAATTCAGTGTATAGTATAGGCTACATTTTTCAATAATGTTTTTTCAAGGGTTTATGGAACTTTTTGTGGACCACTAGAAATTCCAGGTGGACCACCGTTGGTCCACCTGGACCACGTTGAGAATCACTGATGTGTAGCCTAATGCACACTGCTTTTTCAAACGCTTTGTTTCTTGCACACTGATTGGACTGCCACAATCGACATTTCTGCTACTGTTCCCCTTTCTTGGACAAGACAGCGGGTACGGTAACTTAACTATTCGCACGTTCCAGTGATCATGGAACAGTAGCCACAGAAATGAGGAAACAGCCAGTGGTTTAAAGCAGTTCTGCCCCTATTAGATGAGTGTGACATGAGAAACGTAGGGCAAACACTACCGGTAAAGAAGAATACTCACATTTCCAAGGCTGGAATTAAACCAAGCACTATGATCGCCGGAAGTAGAGCAAGCGTGAAAGCGCCGACCATTATACCCAGCGTTTTCGCCAACTTCTTTTCCACATCATCTTGGTTGACGGAATTTGATCTCTGGCTTGTCGTAAATCTTTTTCTGAACTGCGAAAAGAAACGCGGCGCTTTTCGCAATAAACTTTCTCGCGGTTTGTGGAGCCGGGAGGAGTTGCGGAGCCTAGAGGCAATAGTGAAAGCGTGGCACTGATTTATTGTCATGTCCCAAACAATTTCCCAACTGACAAAACTTGTACGTTCTTAGCAACACAAGACCAAAACCCAAAGTTCCCAGCAATTTTTTGCAGTGGTTGAGAAAATATTATCTACAAAAGCTTAGAACTTAGAGCTACACGTTTATAAAAAACTGCTCAAAAGTGGTTGTTCAACGTTTTTGTTCAAGATTTAGAGTTTGGCAGCAGTCACAAAAAACGCGTTTTTTCTTTAAGCTTCAAAATGCAGTAAAATCGCTGAGACCTTTTGGCGGCAAAACGTTTTTCTATTTATGGAATAAACTGATTTTATTTCAAATTTTTGCAAAGCATCATCTCGTTCTTGGCGGATGAATGAAAACTAATCGTTTTATTGATTTCCTCAGTAGGTTTCGGTTTTCTATATCATATAGTAAGCTTCATTAACCGCCACTCACTCACAAACAATATTCTTCAAACCACACCTCAAAAGTTTTAAATATTTCGCACACTTCGAAACACTTTCCAAACGGCAGCGAAGTTTCGATCAAATACCAGGCACATTGAGCGCGTTATATATATCTGAAGCGTTGCACGGTGCCTTGCTCGGTTTGCCAACCCGCAATTATCGGGAACCGCCAGACAGTCTCATTCAAATTAAATAAGCTGAAGTCGCTCCACTCCAGTCGACAAAATCTGCGATGTGATTTGCAGAGCGCCGTGAGCTGCCGCATGCCGCGCAGACAATCGAAGGTATCACTGTAAACGAGCAGACGCTGCATGCAAGCGCAGTCCTCGCGCGATCACGTGTGGCTAATCGGTGTGTTTTGTCGTTGCGACATGAAAGCGAATGATGTTGAAATTCAAGTGCGAAAACCGCAAAACTTCGCGGCAGTAATTTCCATTAAAGGTTTTGCTGCACAAGCACTCCGACGTCTGTCACTGCTTCACTCACCGTTGATTGGATGCTGTTTGCGAATTTCGACAAAGTGTTCGGACGTCCCTCACTCTTCGAGCGCTTCACGACTCTGCGTAAAAAATGTTGGTCGAGTCAGAAGTCGACGCAGCAAGCCAGGCGCGGTCATAAAAAGGGCTGAAGACAAAGGTTAAACAGAGCCTGCATTATTCAACAACTTCTTTCTCCAGCGAAAAGTTCCATTGACGAACAGCGGTCAACAGAAGAAAACAATCCCAGTTCAGACCTTGCACTTTCGGGTGCTAGGTGTTAACAATCTAAATACATGAAATTCAACCAGCAGGCTAGCGTCGAAGTCTACCAAAATAAAGAGCGTGTGACAGCTGGATATAAGAACTCACTGGGACGCTTATTCTTACGTTTTCTCTACTTTCGCGGAACACGTGCTTGAACGTCTTACAAGCCATGTTAATTAAGGTCCCGCCACCCAGGCTACATTTTTTTAATAGTCTATCATAAATGATCATACAGCAATGGAATTATAGTGCAGTTTAAAAAGTTATTTTGAAAAAGCTCCACAGGTCAAAAAATCT
>JGI24021J15306_10011257_pt1 | contig 11118 bp, 10 predicted proteins | sample Ectturendosymbi1_FD_15306 | JGI IMG/M metagenome (IMG submission 15306)
CATGGTCTCCAAACTACGACCCATGGTCTCCAAACTACGACCCATGGTCTCCAAACTACGACCCATGGTCTCCAAACTACGACCCATGGTCTCTAAACTACGACCCATGGTCTCCAAACTATGACCCATGGTCTCCAAACTATGACTCATGGTCTCCAAACTACGACTCATGGTCTCCAAACTACAACCCATGGTCTCCAAACTATGACCCATGGTCTCCAAACTATGACCCATGGTCTCTAAACTACGACCCATGGTCTCCAAACTACGACCCATGGTCTCCAAACTATGACCCATGGTCTCCAAACTATGACTCATGGTCTCCAAACTACGACCCATGGTCTCCAAACTATGACCCATGGTCTCCAAACTATGACCCATAGTCTCCAAACTATGACTCATGGTCTCCAAACTACAACCCATGGTCTCTAAACTATGACCCATGGTCTCCAAACTACGACCCATGGGCCAAATCCGGCTCGCGAAGCCGTTTCATCCGGCCCGTAAAAACATTAACTGGCTGCAAAACATTTTGTCAATAATGGAAAAATATTAATTTACGAAATACGTGTTGATTTGGCAGAATGCAACATAACATGAAACAATCACAGTATGTAAAAATGTGGCCCGATGCCAAAGAAGTTTAGAGACCTCTGCTCTAACATGAAGTTAACCAATGTACCAGGTCAATAGTGATTTTAGTGACCACGATGTAAGCTAACACGTGAGTCTGGACATAACAAAAAGGAATTGCGCTGAACAACAACTCAGTAAAGGATAAACAACACAATTATGTTGTGGTGACAGAACTTCACAAGTTTGTAACGGTTAGAATAAAACTCCTCATCAACATTATCAGGATTTATCAACCAGAACGTCTCAGTAAACAGATAAAATAAGCAAGGTTGAAAAATAGGAAAATTCTCTTTGAAAAGTTGTACCAAAAAGTATTGTCTTGAAGCAGGGCTGTGGAGCCAAAACAGAAATTCCAGGCTCTGGCTCAGGCATATAAAATTTTTGACAGTGACTCCAGCATCTGGAACATCTATGTCCAACGCAAATGGCTTACTGAGCCAAATACTATCTTGACCAGGGCCACACATTGAATGGTTTACTTCGATCTTAGCAAACTAAATTGAGCTTAAGCTAATGTAATGAAAATGTTCGAATTCTAACTGCAATGGTACCAGAAATGATAAAGTGGCACTGAGGACCACCTGCAAAAAAAATGTCAAATTCAAGATTATCAAAATAAGGACAAGTTGTCAGGATGTAGGATACTTTTACTACAGCGAAAACCTCAACTGGGCCGCAGGTTGGACATGGCTGATCTAGAAGTTCTTGGCTCTGGCTCCAGAATGATTTGGCCCATTAAAAACTAAAAACATTGCACTGTTCATACAACTCGCTTTCCACATTAGGTTTCCTAGCGTAACAGCCAACAAAACATAAAATTGGTAATTTTACCTTAACTCTTGAACCAGAAACGCTAGAAAGTTGATATAAGGCTCAAAATACTCGGATTTTAGCCTAGTTTCTGATCAAACTTGACGGAAATACTTCCATCTAGCAGTTGGACCCAAGGCCAGGTAACATGAGCCAAAATGGCCAAAAACCTATCCCACTTATGAAGTCACCCACAAAAAAAAACAAAACCAAAAAAAATTTTTTTCTCATTGCAAAACTAGAAGAATTGCCGAGTCTTTTAGGGTTTGGATAGCTCTCTAGCACAATCGACCAGTCAATTAGAGTTGCAAATTGGCGTGAAAGTAGTGGCTCTAAGCATCATTTCAAAGTACAATATACGCATACAACATGTTAAGATTCTAAATTATGTTCTCTGTTAAAAACTACACTTTTTCAAATGAGGGATACCATATTCCAGTGCTTTCATGAAACAAGAGAGTCTCAAGCGTGAAGCAAAAATTTTCAGAAGTGAGAATGACTTTGTTAACATATGTGTATGAGTAACAAATGCTTCTTCGAAACATTAGCAGTAAGTCTGCTCTTGGTCTACTGTAAGTGCAATAAAGCATTTTATGGAACAATACATCCTACAAGATTGTTGAGCAATAATGGACTGTTTCTCAGCTTTGACACTGAGGTAACAGCAATTTATTGTATCCAACTCCAGCAAATCACTTATACGTTTGTTTATTTAACCTGGGAGATATCTTCAGTTTGGGTTTTTGGTGTGTCAGAAGAAAAGTGAGTTGCAAAGTGTGCTGTTGCCAAAAATGTTGGAAAGCAAGTGCCATTGTCCTTGTATAACCTCCACTATTGTCATGACTAAGTAGTTTGAAATTGCCATGCAACAGAAACTCAGAAGTAAAGTATTTCAACACTTTGAACTTACCAACATGAAATGAATAAACAGAGAAGACTTACAAAGCAAATGAATAACACTGGAGAGTGGGAATTGAAGAGTCACTTTGATTTGTATTGCATTTGACAGAAAAACACATCGACTTTTGTTGCTTCACCAAAGTAGTAACATTTTGACGTAATATTTAAAGAAAAACATATTGCAGTAACTTTGCTATTAGTTACAAAAAACAAACCTTAATCTGTCTTTGCATGTCACCAGCACATAAAGCTTGCAATGTTACTGTGAAAGGTTTCCAGTGAGGATTCAAGCTGCATTTAACAACCTCTGTTCTTGAAAACAAAAAAATTAAATTGCAATTTCAAAAACTAACCGTAATACTTTAAACTTTGATCATTACTACAACCTGCATCTAGCCAACAATGTCGGTTATGCATATTCTTTTTTATGAATTATCTCAGGTTGATATGTAACCGCATGAATGAGTTCTTACCAAGGATTACATCTCACATTGCAATAACTCTGTAAAATCTTGTGCTCTGTCTTTAAGCTCATAGCGTATGTTTTGCACATAAACATGTTAAGACTACCAGGGCACAAAATCTTGTTATGCTACACAAACAATGCTAACCACCATCACAAATAGACTGACTGTTGAGCTGTGTTGCTGGACCTATAGCTGCAAAACACTTCATCAGCACAAGAAAACCTTTAAACTAGTTATAGGATTAAGTAACAGTTTTACTTCAGAATTATTTACCTATGAGCAATTGTCCAAGTCCCATCAATGTTACTCCTCCATAGTTCCAGAAATGGATCAGATTTTCCAAGGAAGTCCTTAAACAATTGAAACAAAAAGACCATTAGCACTATTCACTTTTCACTGTATCTTTTCCTTTGGGAAAGGTCAAGGTCTCAAATAAGTCACAGTTTTCAGACTTTATAAAAGTTTCACAAGTCCCATCCAAAATGATATAAAGCTGGGTTTATTTTTATGGTCATAGACCAAATTTTTTTTAATGCCAAAAAAAGATTAAGACAATTCGGTCATAATGTCTGAAAAAGAAGGCTGGTGAACACAGTTACGACGAGTTTTAATACCACTATGGGACAAATGACCAAAATGGCTTGGTGAAAAAAACTCAGCTACCAAGCCATGTCAATCTGTTTTTAGATTCCATTTAATAAGATTGTAGGAGAGAGGGTGAATAGTGTTACATGAAAAAGATTTCCTATAAAAAAGATTTATAGATTGCGTCAAAGCTGTTGATTTAAATTATATTGCAAATTGTAAGCAAAAGCCTATGGGTTAAATGATGAAAAAATTAAAGGAAGATTTACATAAAGGTATCTGTAGTTTCAAACACATGCAATACCCATAATGCTGATATCACCGAAGCTAAAAACCAACTTAATGCTAAATATAGAACGACTGACTTCGAACAGCCACTGTGAATGAGCCACCCATAGTCACAAACTTCAGCAGGTCCTGTGCAAGTTCATTGCAAAATGCAGAAAGCAGAGCCCAGCTGGCTGATTTCTCAAAAGCTTGCAACCAACTTGGATTTTTTAATAACAAGCCATGTCAGTGATGTAATCATGCCACTTGGTCCTTAGACAATGCATGTAGTTGGCAGCAACACATAAACGACACAAAACAAAACAAATTTAATAGACAATTCATACAAACACAAAAATACCATACAAAACAACACATATGTGACATGTGACACAAACAACACAAATCCAACAAGAGTTGAAAAACTTTCATCAATATATAATATCTGTTTTACACAAAGCCAGTTTTTTGCATAACAACTGAAAGAAATGAAATTATCAAACAGATATGGATAAAAAATTGCTTGTTACCTTTTTATCCAGTTTCTGGGCATTTAGTGACATTGTCACTACTCTTGTGTCACTAACTTCTTCTGCAAGTACCTGCACAAAATATGTTTGCACTTTGATATCTGTTTAGCACAAAACTGATTTAAATATCATTTTTAATGCTGTAGCAACAATTTTAAGAACTTTTGTATCTTTGCTTCAGGATAAACCTAACCTAGAAAGATTATGACATCATTTGATGTAGCCAGTCTTTTCAGTAATGTTTTCGTTGATGCTCCCATCAACCAAATTCTTGACTTTGAGAAACTAGGAAAGACACAAGAGTGGAAATTTCACAGGATCTGGTAGTAAATGAGTTGATTTGGGACATTTGACAATTGTGAAAGTAGTTTTGAAAGTGAAAAGCTGTGTTTAGAAAGAAGAGCTCAGACAGATGAAGTGTTTACAAATATGCACGGATATATTAATGCATAGTTCAGATCAGTGGTCTTCAACATCTTTGTACAATCGCCCTCTAGAAACTTTGCTTGAAAATCATCACTTCCTATGATTTTAGCATTTTCTGAAAATATTCTTGTTTTGGAAAAAATTCAGTGCTAACGAACCATAAACGGTCAATCTAGTTAACACAAAACAAAGAAACAAAATGAATGCAAATGCATTTGTAGAATAAATGCTATTAATATATAAACAGATTTTTCCAACTAATGTGAACCTTGCATCTAATGTCTATCTGCAAGCTTTTTCTAAGTAGGTCATAACACAATACTATCATCATAATACTGGCAAAACCACATTTATACGTCAATTAATGCATATTCACACCGAAAGAACAAGCAATGCAACTGGTTAGTTCAGTATAACTGAATAACACTTAACTGTAATTGAACTCAATCCACATGGTCTTTTGTCATGATTCACAAGATTTGACTCGTATGTCTTTTTTGACACAACCTGCAACATGTCAAGGAGTGTTTATCAGCAGCAACACTCACATTTTCCAAGGATGAATTGCAATAGTACATGGCTGCAAATATAAGAACCAACAATCAGTGCTGTCTATTTTGGAAATTGCCAGCATTTTTTCACCACCTTGGGCATGAGCAGAAGAAAATCTGGGCAGCCCATCCACTGAAAATTGGCACATTTTCACCATATTCATAGGAAAATGCAAATTCTTAGTTTTAGGGAACCACAAGTTGTGATGCAATTTGAAACATTCTAATTGTATAAAGTCTAGGCTTGTGTTGCAACTTCTAAGTAGACACTGCTAGAAGCACCCTTGTCAGATGACTCGGTTGACTGCAATTTGTATCGGCATATGGATTACAAAAATGACTTAAATTTAGGCAAAACAAAACATGTGCGCTAAACAAAAACATTTATTCACAAATCTGAAACATCAGCACCACACAACCAACATCATGTAAAACTTGACAAAGATTTGTTACCTGGCCCAAAGTACAAGCAGACTCTCCAAGAAAATCATCATCATCCAGTGTTGCCGTGCTATTATCAATATCATATATTTTGAAGCAAATTTTTTGCACCTCTTCAAAAAAATAACTGAGAACAACTTTTTTACCAAAGCTTGGGTTTAAAGTGTTCTTCAAATGCTCAGTTCTCCCAACCTGCAACACAAAAACACATATGAACTTGTACTGATAAAACAAAATTTACTGATTTTTTTATGAAAAACAGAAATATTTTATATTTTTATAAAGAAGCCTTCAAAAAACTATGCTTGTTTTATTATGAGACGTTTCAGATTATTCTTAATCCATCTTCAGTCAAAAAATAAACAATCACTTGGCAATGCCAGCAATTCAAACCCAAAAGACTCTGTGACGCAAGAAATGACAGTGTGATGTAGAAGATGTCAAAAGCAAAACCAAGACTGCCAACCCTGTCAAAATCGCTGAAAGTAAAAGCAGGACCAACAGCTGTGGAGAAAGTGTTAAAACAAAACCTACGTGAGGTCGTAATCTACGAAAACAGCCAAGACCAGCAGCAAGAGGCATTTTGTTTGTCCACAACCCCCAACCAAATTTTTTTTCATTGCGAACTACAGGACCTGCCGAGTCTTTTCAGCCTTTGAACAGCTCTCTACCACTTTCGGCGCCAGAGTTACACTTGTGCAAAGCCACCCACGATCCAGTTGTTTTGGCACAAAATGCTCAAAAGTTACCGAACGCGAAAAGTTTAAAGTGGCTAAGCTAAAATGTAAATTTACTAACAAGATGAAAGCAAACATCCATGTTTCCAGGAAGGTAGATATGAATGGGAAAGGAGCATGCTTAGTTTGTAAACCACGAACATACATCTCGGTTTCATACAAAGGTATTTCAGATTTAAAATCACATCTCAGTTCTGATAAAATAGCAAAGCAGTAAGTGGAGCTTCCTCATCAAGTAAAGTGACAAATTATTTTGTCACATCAGGATGTAAAATAGAAGATGAAGTTACTGCTGTCGAGGGCGCTTATGCTGTTTGCACAGTTAAGTATCACAATAGCTTTCTATCCATGGATTTTTTGTCCTCTTTGCTGAAAAAAATGTTGCCTGATTCTGATTTGGCAAAAAAAGTTTTCCTGCGCCCGAACAAAGACGGAAGCCATTCTTACATCTGTACTTGCACCGTATTCGATCGATGCTGCCTTGACAAGTTTTGAAGAAAATGATTTTGAATTTTGTGCAATTGCTACAGATGGCAGCAGTCATGATGCATTAAGGTTGTTTCCAGTACTTGTGCAGAAATTTGACTCGAAGGATGGTGGTATACAGTCTAAAATGATCAAATTTACGAACAAGCCTAATGAGACTGCTGATACAATTGCTGAATATGTACAAGATACCTCAGAACAGCGTTTCTTAACCTTTTTCTCAGCACCCCATTTGGTCACGTCTAAGCAATCCAGCAACCCCTACCATTGGCTAACACCTTTGTCCAAACGTATTCCTTTTACCTTTGCCCGCCACATATGTGACTTTCCCCAACACTCCCTGAAATCGCTTTCAGCCCCCCCTGGGGGTGCTAGCACCCTAGGTTAAGAAACCCTGCCTTAGAAAAAAGCATGCTCTCGCAAGTGCATGGCATTCATGGGGAACAATTGCAATGCAATGTTTGGCAGATTGAGTCGTTATGGACATGGTAACAATGTGGTTGCAAAGTTAAAGATAGTGTTAAACACATCATTGATTGGAGTAGGCTGTCCAGCATATGTTTTAAACAATTGTATTCACCATGGAGCCAAACGCATGAGCATCAATATTGAAAATACAATCAATAAAATATATCAGTCTCATAGCAAGACTCGCGGGTTTTCCTCATTTCCTGGAATCACAAGATTGATACAAATGTTTTTACCAATAATATCCTTTTTGTTACAAGAGCACCCACCTACAATCATCAAGCAGTTCTTTGAGATTGAAATGAGTGAGCTATACCTCTGGCACTTCCATTCACATGTCTGTCTTTCACACACATATTTAAACAGTGGAAAGAGCAAGCAACTCTACTGTAGAAGTGCTGACAAGTTTGGAGTCGATTCACGAAATACTTGAAGGAAAAGGCAAAAATTTATGTCCTTGAAAGTTAAAGGGCTTATTGCTCAAAAAGGCACAGAAGGATACAAGAATGAGGTTGAAAAATTCCTTACTGAAGATGCAAATCTCTATGAAAGATGTTTGGAGTATTTGAATAAGCAGATGAAACCATTAGAAGAGTTCTATTTCAAGTGGCTGTCCTTGAGTCAGATACCAAGTTGGGATGCCATTGAACCAATATCTGATAAGTACAGGAATACATATAGACAATGCAAAATGTTTTGACCAAGTTTGCAATTTGAAAGTGTTTGTGGAATGTTGCTTGAGTGATGAAGAATTTACAGCACTGCCAAAACATAGAAATGGTGCAAGTATTTTCAACAATCAAAAAAACGTGTCTGCAAAAAAAAAAAGAATTCCTAAGGATTGTACAGTTTTTCTTTGCTGTGGTATCTCACAATGCAAATGTTGAACGGGTATTTTCGCTGATGCAGAGTCAGTGGACAAAAGAAAGAAACAAGATGACTGTTGTGACGATGAAAGGGATTTGAACGCTTCAGTGCAACTTACAAGATATGTCTTGTGGCGAATTCTTTGTGTTTATGATGTCTTGTGGGGAATTCTTTGTGTTTATGAAGTCCAACAAGAGCTTGTTGAAGAAGATAAGATATTTAGAGAAATATGCATAGCCAGAGAAATTATTTTTGTAAATCGTTTTACATTTATTTCTTGTATTCGCCTTGTAGCTTGTTGCGTAATAATTCTGTGCTACTTTTCATTTTCATAAATGTTGCTGTTTTCAGAAGTTGGCATTTGGTTCAGTAAAATGCAACAATTTTTGCTGTTTTCGTTTTGTTCTGTATTTATCCTGCTCTCCCAGGAAAGCGACGGTGGCAATGTGCTTTGGATGCATTCGGAATATATACCATAATAAAAGCATTTTTGTCACAAAAATTGGTCAAAGTGACTAACACCAATCTTTCCAGAATTGTGCCTCATCAGATGTTGTAACCCTAGTTCATACCCTCAGGGGCGCAAATAGGAGGACTGTTTAGTTGGCATGCCAAGTCCCTTTACATCTGTGACAGTCTCGCATTTGACAACAGCATTGTGCACATAGAATTGCAAAAAGGTAGCCGGTTGCATCACAGAACGGGTTGCCTAATTCCATAAAAACATGAACGCATACACCAGGAGCGACTCCAGGTCATCACCGTCACTCAGGCTCATCACACAATTACACTAACTTTTCCGAAAATCCCTAAAAAAGGTCAAAAGTTCCAATCTCGGGACAAAATCCCTAAAAGTGAGAGCACTGCTTCTATCACTAAAATTTCCATTTGAGGTTTGAATTTGGTGACTGTTATGACAATTTGGAGACTGCAACTTTATATTTCATCTGAATCCCAAGATGGTCATAAAATGAGGTTTTAGTGTATTTGGTGATGGTTATGCAGAGAGGTTCTGCTAAATTTTGAGAGACTGTTTTGGTTCCTCAAAACGCCTTAAAATACACTAGCTGCACTCATGAAAAACACATCCTTTTTTAATCCCCACACTCATGGTACTGAAACCACCAACTAGTCCTCAAGCTTTTGGATTGGACAGTTGCAAACCTCTTTTGAAACATAACAAACATATTCAATATATTATTACCTCATCCCATTTCTTTGATGCTGAATCTTGCAGGAGCACAACACATATAGGATCAGATTTTGAAGTTAAATCTTTATTCAGCAGTTTTTGACATGAAATAGTTAACTCCACCTTTGTCACGCAAGCAGTTGAACCACGGGCATTACCAAATGTGGCCATTGAATTAACAGGTACACCATTCACTACTGTAAGCAGATACCTTCAAAAGACAGGCTAGTCACATACAAGCTACGAAAAATAAGTGGCCTGAAAATGAACAGTAGTTTTTAAAAATATAGCAGAAACTTTGAGAAACAAAACAGACTATATCTACATATATATAGCAACATGTAAGTAGTAAGTACCGTATTTATTTGATTGTAAGCCGTTTGAAATGGCGTTACATATACTATTGTAATCACAATAATAATAGCAGTTTATTGCTGACTTGTGGTCCATACAGACGTGATCATAGGCACGAGAGCACAAAAAATATTAATGGATACAATATCAACAATGGATGTCCGTCAGAGCGGATATCGTTAAAGGATGTGTGATGACGTAATCGGAGTGGGAAAAACTCATTACCAGAAGTGGAGTGAGTCTCATTTTTGTGATGCCACGTCTGCTCCGACTCTGAAAAGATTTGCTCCGTATCTGCTCCTCCACAAAAGACTCCGCCTTGACTCTGCAAAATTGCAAGTTCTACAGCAACATATACATGTTGCTTGACAGTTCTGTTTAATGTAAGGCAATGCTTATTTTGCCTCATGAAGCAAGATACTATTCAAGTTATTTTGCCTTTGGATGAACATGATTGGTTGAAATGGTCACATGACACCTTTGGAACGCATGATGACCTACTTAGTTGACTGTGACGTCTGCAATGGCTCAGTTCACATTGCACAGATGGACTGTGTCATGGTTTTAGTGCTGGCAAGTTGTTGGCAGCTTGTTGTCTGCATTGTGTGACCTGTAGGCTAAGCCCTAAAGGCAAAAACGGCATAACACTAATTGGAGGGCTGGCGGGCAGGGCGGGCTGTGTTTCCAAATGCAAAACATGAATTTCAGAGGGCTGCATGTAAGACAGAGGGCCGGGCCACCAGGCTGCACAAAAAGGCAGTCCGGTGGGCTTTTCCGCAGCCTGCCTTTATGTGCAGCTCACTGGCCCACCCTGTTGTGCAGCCTACCGGCCCAGCTGCCAGTCCACAGAAAATTCATGTTATTTATTTGGAAACACAGCCCTCCAGCCAGCCCTCTGTTTAGTGTTATCCCAAAAACGTAAATCCTAACCACAAAACCTGAACCCTTAGACCTCACACTATACTTTAAATACTTGTCTCGGCATATTGTAGCCTAATCAACACATAACCACTGCAACTAATTGTGTTTGACTAAAGATAAAATAGCCTAAGCGCAGCTTTTATCTCATGAAGCAAAACAGGTACAACCATACATACTATAATGTTGCATGAAGTTCTTCGGTCAAAAGACAACTTTTTCTGCTTGGAAACAATAACTTTGAGTGGACTACAATTAACAGTATCATCAAATTGATCTTTCATCAGTTCAATCACTAACAGCTAGGCACCTCAATGCTAACAGTGTAGGCTACAGCCAAAATTATATCTGAAATCAAATACTATGACTTCAAAAAATAATGCAGTGCATAGATACCGTATTTACTCGATTGTTAGCCGCCCTTGATTGTAAGCCGCCCTTGATTGTAAGCCGCATGAGATAGATTTAAAAATTTAATGTAAG